>TARA_R110002020_G_scaffold226974_2_pt1 | contig 124161 bp, 106 predicted proteins | sample TARA_R110002020 | Tara Oceans TARA_R110002020 (sample SAMEA4396489) | marine metagenome | biome: Westerlies Biome; feature: [MES] marine water layer (ENVO:01000295) within the mesopelagic zone...; material: water (ENVO:00002006), including particulate matter (ENVO:01000060)...
CGTCTTGTTGCCACGCTCCAGCGCGCCAATCACGTCGCCAATCTGGATATCATAGGCGAGCAATGCATCCGGATCGAGGCGGACCTGGTATTGCTTTTCGAAGCCGCCAAGCGAGAGCACTTCGGTGACGCCCGGAACGGTCTGCAGCTGATACTTGATGATCCAGTCCTGGATCTCGCGCATTTCGACGAGATCCCGCGTCCCGCTGGTGTCATCCAGTCTGAAGTAGAGAATGATGCCCAGGCCCGTCGATATGGGTCCCATTTGTGGGTCACCAAACCCGTCCGGAATGTTGCCGCGCGCCTCAGCGAGACGTTCACCGACGACCTGGCGGGCAAAATAGACGTCCGTCCCATCTTCGAAATAGATGTTGACCACGGACAGGCCGAAATTCGAGACCGAGCGCATGCTCTTGAGTTTCGGGAGGCCGGACATGGCCGTCTCAATGGGATAGGTGACATAGCGTTCAACCTCCTCCGGGGCGAGGCCTTCGGTTTCGGTAAATACCTGGACCAGGGAGGGCGTCACGTCCGGAAAGGCATCCACGGGCAGGGCCCGGAAAGCGAACAGGCCGCCAAGCGTCATGGCGAGTGCCGCGATGGCTGCCAGGAGGCGGCCCCCGGCGATACGGTGCATAAAATTGATCATGTCTGTTGGTCCTAGTGTCCGTGTCCATCGCCAAAGGCGTCTTTTTCAAGCTGGGCCTTGAGGGTGAAACCCCCTTGCGAGACAAAGGTCTCGCCGACCGCCAGGCCTGAACGAATTTCGACAAAGCCGCCGGCCGTTGCACCGATCATCACGGGCTTGGGGGCGAAACCGCCTTCAACGGGAACAAAGATCGACGGTTTGTCCTCGACAATCTGGACGGCTGTTTGCGGGACCCGCACCACGGGGCTTGCATTGCCGACACTGAGATCGGCCGTCACAAACTGGCCGGGCGTCAGACTGCCATCGGTATTGGCCACAATCACCCGTGCCGTCGCGGTGCGAGAGGTTTCATTGATGACGGGAAGCACGAAAGCGACAGTCGATAGCGCCAGGACATTTCCTGCGTCGGTCTTCAGCGCGACAGGTGCGCCAATACGTATACGACCAATGTCCTGTTTGTAGACGGCGATGTCTGCCCAGACCACGCTGTCATCCGCGATCGTGAAGAGCGTGTCGGCGCCGGCATCTCCCGCGGCAACCGTCTGGCCAAGCGTGACTGCGCGCCGGACAATCGTTCCGGAAATCGGCGCGGTCAGATAGGAATTGGCATTGTCGCCATCTCTTGCTGTCGCGACCTTCTCCAGGGCTTCGTGACTGACACCGGCAGCGTGCAGCTCGTTTTCGGCCGCATCACTCGCGGCTTTCGCGGCTTCAAATTCCGCACGGGCTGCCTGGACATCGGCTTCGGATGTGATCTTGTCGGCCCAGAGTTGTTCCTCGCGCGCGAGGGCCTGAGCGGCCAGGGCCTTGCCGGTTTCACCTTTCTGCCAGGCCGCTTTCAGGCCCGCGAGATCGCGACTGGAAATCAGTGCCAGCGTTTGGCCCCGCTTCACATGATCGCCTTCGCTGGCATAGAGCTTTGCGACCACGCCGCTGACCTTGGGTGAGACATTCGCCACCCTGTCTGCGTCGAACCTTATTTCCGCTGGAAGGCTGAGCGACTGGCCCATTTCGGCCAATTTCGCTTCACTGAGTTCAATGCCCGCTTCGCGCGCTTCTGCTTCGGTCAGATTGACGACATCGTCTTCGTCTTCGCCGTGTTCGTCGTGAGTATCGTTTCCTTCGGAGTCCTTCTCATTGTCGGCGGCCGAGAATGCCTCATACGGGGTGTGCCCGTGCGTGTCATTTACGGCCGAAGCGACGGCGCTGGTTTTGCCGTCTACCGCTGAAGTCTCGCCACAGGCAGACAGCAGGGTTGTCAAACTCAGTAGGGCTGTTGTCAGGATCAGGGTCTGTTTCACTTGATGTCTCCATTAAAGGGGGCGGCGCCAATCAGGCTTCGCAAGCGCATGTTTTCTGTATTCAGGGCGCGGGCCGCATCGATTACGGCTACGCCGGCTTCGATCAGGCCTTTGCGGGCATCGAGGGTTGAGGTGAGATCGAACTTGCCCGCGGCATAGCCCTGGACGGATGCTTCATAGGCCGCCCTGGCTGAGGGCAGGGCATCGTTCTCAAGGAGCGCCAGGCGTTCCTGGGCCGCGCGGACCTGAGAGACCGAGGCGCGTTGGCTGGCAAGCAATCTTGCCTCCACAGCCACCCGGTCGGTGCGCCGGGCATCGACTCTGTAACCAGCAGCGCGGGTTGCGTCACGGTTGCGGTCAAACAGGGGGACAGGCACGCTGACGCCGATAAGGAATGCGGTATCGCCCGTTTGCTCAAACTGCCGCATGCCCGCACTTAGGGTAAGATCAGGGGCCGCCTGAGCACGCGCCAGATCCTGCTCCGCCTGCCGCGCGACAATACCGGCCTCGGCCACTTTGACAGCAGGGTGTTGTGCCAGGTTGGCTGCGCCGGGGTGGGTGGGCGCCGTCATTGGCAGGACAGGTGCCTCGAAGACCGGGTCGGCGCTTCCCCACAGTGCGCTGAGATCGTAGCGAAGGGCCTCCATGTCACCGCGTGTCTGTGCGGCCACTGCACGCAGGGTTGCAGCATCAGCTTTGGCCCGGGAAAGTTCCGGTGGCGCGGCCGCGCCTGCATCCACTCGCTTGCCAACGGTTTCGCTGAGCGTGTCCGCCAGTTCGGCCGATTGATCGGCGAGACGGACGAGCTGGACAGCTGCGTCCAGTTCATAGAAGAGCGTCACCGCCTCCAGTTCTGTTTCACGCAGGATGGCGCCGCATTCTGCCGTTGCAAGCGCGGCACTGGCACGGGCGGCGCGCTGTCGTTTTGTTCGCTTGCCGCCCAGCTGGAATGTCTGGGCAACCGAGAACGTTGTCTCGGTTTGATCAAACCCGGCGAGGGGGCCGGAGCCTGAGAAGTTTTCAAGTTCCAATCCGATCATAGGATTGAGCCAGCGGCCGGCCTGATCTGCGTCCGCCTCGCGAGCGCGTGTTTCCAATGCGGCCTTGCGCACTTCCGGAGACGCATTGCGGACTTCTGCCAGTACGGCGTCAAGTGATAAAGGCTCGCCTGGCTGGATTGCGGTGGCAGTGACCCTTGGTCCGCTGCACGGAGCTGCGACCGCAGTGCCCGCAAGGACAGCTGCGATCAGGGCGCAACATGCGCCCTGCTTCAATGTGTTCATTGATATAATTTCCTCGTGATGACCTGAAAGATGCCGACGGCAGAGCCGCAGCTAGGGAGTCAGGTCAGACACGGGGAGGGCGGTAGAGTCCGAAGGGTCCGGCGCGAGGCGCGAACATGTTCGCCTCGGGCAGAACGACTGTCCGAAGTCCCCAGGGGGAAACGAATCTGGATGGGAAAGATCCGGCCAGATGGAAATGGCAACTGCCGCAGGTGTGCGCGTGGTGATCGTGATCAGGACGAGACTGCCCGTCGTCCTTGCGGTCTGTACCGGATGCCGCAAGTTGGTCATCCAGCGCCTGGCAGGCAATGGTATCAGGAGCCATCGCATGTACATCCGCCGACGCAGGGCCAATCAACATGGTCGCGACCAGACAAGCTGCGAGCCATATTTTGACGCTGAGGATGAATCCGGACAAACGCATGACGTACCCGATAACAGGCGATCCTTCAAAAATCACTAAGAAATATCATTCGATGAAAAAGACGGTTTGCAAATCCTGATTCCATGTTTTTTTGCTATTTCTGCGCCTGACGCTTCACCATGCGCTCAAACGGGCCAGTAACACACGATTGGACCGAAAGCGATTGGCACCAGGGGCGTCAGGTCAGAACCGGGCCTGAGTAGTCCGTGAAGGCGTGTACATGTTGCCACCTGACGGGTGCAGTTGCGCAAGCACGCATGTGCGCCAAAAGCCATGTGCTTGCCCATGGTGACTGGCAAAAGAAACAGTCATTTTTCTAAATATTTTGCCCGGCTGTCACCTGGTCTTCGGCAATTTCAGCGCCAGCGTTTTCCAGATCAAGAACGCGGCAGGAATGACGAGCAGTGTCAGGATTGTCGCGCTTGTCATGCCGCCAACCATCGGGGCAGCGATACGGCGCATCACTTCTGAGCCTGTACCTGTGCCGAGCATGATTGGAAGGAGGCCGGCTATGACGACAGCAACCGTCATCATGATGGGCCGGACCCGCAGAAGGGCGCCATCAATGACTGAGGCGCGCAAGTCAGCTCTTGTCAGCTCACGATTTTCGTCTCTTGCCTGCTTCATCTGATCCTCAAGAGCGTGCTCCAGATAAACAATCATCAGTACACCGATTTCTACGGAAACACCCGCTAGAGCAATAAACCCGACGCCGACAGCCACCGACATATTGTAACCAAGTATATCGAGAAACCAAAGGCCGCCCACGAGTGCCAATGGCAAGGTCCCCATGATGATCAGAACGGGTGTAATGCGCCTGAAATTCAGGAACAGTAACAGGAGGATGATGACGAGAGTGAGAGGGACGACAACGCTGAGTCGTTGTTTGGCGCGCTCCATGTATTCGTATTGCCCTGACCAGGAAAGGGAATATCCGGCGGGTAAATCAATCGTCTCGACCGATTTCTTTGCGTTCTTTACGTAGCTGCCAATATCAACGTTCGATATATCAACATAGATCCACCCGTTCAGGCGGGCGTTTTCACTGCGGATGACGCCAGGTCCGCCAGATATGGAAATATCGACAAGTCGCGACAGCGGTATCTGAGCCCCGGTCTTCGTGACGACGGGCAGGTTTTTCAGACGTTCAAGCGAGTCGCGATATTCGCGGGGATAGCGCACATTCACCGGATAACGTTCCAGACCTTCGACGGATTGCGTCACTGTCATGCCGCCGATTGCGGTCTGAACGAATGCTTGTACGTCGGCAACATTCAGACCGAAACGCGCAGCTTCTTCACGCTTTATGTCGACGTCAACGAAACGACCACCGGTGACGCGCTCGGCGTAGACGGATGCGGTTCCCGGAACGTTTTTAATGACCGCTTCTATCTGCTGAGCTACATCGCCAATCACGTCCAGGTCTGGTCCGGCGACCTTGATCCCAATCGGCGTCTTTATCCCTGTCGCCAACATATCAATTCGGTTCTTGATCGGCATGATCCAGACATTGGTGAGGCTTGGTACCTGGACAAGGTTATCGAGCTCTTTCTTGAGTTTCTCTGTGGTCATCCCTTCGCGCCACTCTTCTTTCGGCTTCAGGCGGATGGTTGTTTCAACCATGGTGAGCGGGGCAGGATCAGTTGCCGTGTCGGCGCGGCCAGCTTTAGCGTATGTTGTTTCCACTTCCGGAACGGTCATGATGAGTTTGTTTGTTTGCTGCAGGATTTGGGACATCTTCCCGGCAGACACAGCCGGGAAGGCGCTTGGCATATAAAGCAAGTCGCCTTCATCCAGATCTGGCATGAATTCACTGCCCATCCTGTTTAGCGGAATTAGCGCACTCATCATGACGAGAATTGCCACCAATATCATCGCGGAAGGGGCTTTGAGAACCAGATTTATGAACGGTTTATAGATGGTCATCAGCAGCCAGTTCACGGGGTTTTTATGCTCCGGCAGAATTTTTCCGCGAATGAAGTAACCCATGAGAACGGGCACAAGTGTGACGGATAACATCGCGGCACCGGCCATAGCATAGGTCTTGGTGTATGCCAGAGGATGAAACAGACGTCCTTCCTGGGCTTCGAGTGCGAAAATCGGCAGGAAGCTGAATGTTATGATCAAGAGAGAGAAGAACAAGGCCGGCCCGACTTCAACGGCAGCCTTGGTAACAATTTGCCAGCGGTTGTCCCTGGTCAGGGGTGTTCGCTCGATATGTTTGTGCATGTTCTCAATCATGACAATCGCAGCGTCGACCATGGCGCCGATGGCAATCGCGATACCCCCAAGCGACATGATATTGGCATTGATGCCTTGAGCATTCATAACAATGAATGCCGCCAGAATTCCCAAGGGCAGGCTGAGAAGGATAACAAGCGCACTGCGGATGTGGAAAAGAAACAATGCGCAGACCAGAAGCACGACGATGAATTCTTCGAGCAGTTTCTCTTTCAATGTGTCCACGGCACGCTCAATCAGGGATGAGCGGTCATATGTGGTCACGATTTCGACCCCCTCAGGAAGGCTTTCCTTCAATGTTTCAAGTTTCTCTTTGACGAGATCAATCGTGCGCATGGCATTTTCGCCATAGCGCATGATGATTACGCCGCCCACGGCCTCTCCCTCGCCGTTTAGTTCGCCAATCCCGCGCCTAAGTTCCGGGCCAAGACGAATCTGCGCAACATCACGTAACAGAATAGGCGTTCCTTTTTCGGTGACCGCTAATGGGATAACCTCAAGGTCTTTGATGCCCTTAATATAGCCGGAGGCCCGGACCATATATTCGGCTTCGGCCATTTCAATAACACGCCCGCCCGTTTCCTGATTACCGCGCACAATTTCCGACTGGACTTTCTCCAGTGGTATTCCATATGTGCGAAGTTTTTCAGGATCGACCACGACCTGATACTGCTTCACCATTCCGCCAATCGTCGCGACTTCAGACACGCCGTCTATGGTTTGCAGTTCATACTTCAAGAACCAGTCCTGTATGGACCGAAGCTGGGCAAGATCATGACCGCCTGTTTTGTCGACAAGCGCGTATTGATAGACCCACCCAACCCCGGTTGCATCTGGTCCAAGGGCAGAACGTGAAGCTGCGGGCAGGGTCGGGGCGACCTGCGAGAGATATTCAAGAACGCGCGAACGTGCCCAGTATAGATCCGTCCCGTCTTCGAATATAACATAGACAAAGCTGTCATTGAAAAAGGAGTATCCGCGAACCGTTACGGCGCCGGGCACGGCGAGCATCGCGGTGGTTAGCGGGTAAGTTACCTGATCTTCAACAACTTGAGGGGCCTGGCCTGGAAAAGTGGTTTTGATGATGACCTGCACATCGGACAGATCGGGTATCGCATCCAGCGGCGTATTCTTGACCGTGTATCCACCCCAGACTGTGAGCAGAATTGCGAAAAGGATAACCAAAAAGCGATTGCCAATCGACCAGCGTATGAGACGAGCGATCATTGCTTGGCCCCCTTGTCCATACGCATTTTCTGGATATCGGAGAGGACGTAATTGTCGTTGCTATCCGGCGTTACCAGAATGGTGATGTCGACATGATCTCCCTTGTTTATACCCTTGAGCAGGTCTGGCTTTGTGACAAATGACATGGTCATGGACGGCCAATCCAGTGCCGCTACGGGGGCGTGATCAATCGTCACCATGCCGTGCTCTTGCATAACCGAAACAACCGTCCCTTTGGTTTCTACTTCGCTTGCCTGTTTGGCACCGGACTTTTCAGACGAGGTCTCCAAATTTGAAGCGGAACTCTCAGGTTCTCCCGGGGTCATTCTCAGAACCGTCCCGCGCAGACTGGCCTCTGAATCAAGAAGAAATTGCGAGGACACGACAATTGTTTCCCCGGCGCCAAGGCCGGAAAGGATTTCAATGTCGTCGCCAATTTCCTGTCCGGAAACGACTTTGGCAGGCTGATAATGTCCATCCCCCAAAGCCAGTATGACCCGCTCCGTGCGTCCGGTCCGAATGAGCGCTTCACGTGGAATGACCAAAGTGCCCGGCATATCCATCGTCGGCATACCTGAGCCTGTCTCGATACGAAGACGCACGAACATATCGGGCCTGAGGAGGCCGTCCGCATTGTCGAATCCGATACGAACCTGAACCGTTCGTGCCTTGGCATTTACGGTGGGGTAGATGTACTCAACCTTGCCTTTCCATTCGCGCCCAGGCATGCCGCTCATCCGCATGGATACGTCTTGACCAGGATGCACTTGATGTACCTGGTCTTCAAATACGTCAGCAATTGCCCAGACTGATTTGAGATCAGCAATCTTGAGCACATTCATTCCGGGCTTTACGAAACCGCCTTCGCCTGCACCCATCTGCGTAACAATGCCGCTTCTGGGCGCATAGATATTCATCAGGCGTTCTGATTGACCGCTCTCGCGAAGATTTTGAATTGCGCGCTCACTCATGCCCAGCGATAGCAGCCGAGACCGTGTGGCAGAAATCAAATTCGTACTGCCCATTCGTGTCGCTTGCAGATACTCATCCTGCGCGCTGACCAGCGGCCTGGAGTAAATCTGAAACAGAAGTTGCCCTTTTCTCACTTCATCACCGATAGCTTTGACGGGCATGTGTTCAATCCAGCCTTCGGTGCGCACGTCCACGACCGATGTGTTGTCGTCGTCTATCTGTATGGTGCCGACTGTTTCGATTACCGGGAGAGACTCGCTTGATGAAACAATTGCCGTTCTAACGCCAATATTGTTCTCAACGGTCGGATTGATACGCACAAGGTTGCGATTATCATCAGCACCTGCCTCATCGGCATAAACAGGGATCAACTCCATTCCCATGGGAGACGTGCCCGGTGAATCGCTTCGGTAGCTTTTGTCCATCGGTGCGGCCCAATAGAGCGGTTGCTTTTCAAGTGCAGCTTGCGACGTCCGGGAAGGGTTGGATGATCCTGCGAAATACATCATAGCGACAATTCCGACACCAAGTCCGAGTCCAAAAACAGCCGTTAGGACTAATGGTTTTGACGTCCGCATGTTATTCTCCACTCAAAAAAAGCAGACTGGCTTGAGCTTGTAAGCGATCAATCCGTAGCCTGCTTAAGGTCAATTCGATGTCCAGGACGGCAAGTTCGGCGCGAACGAGTTCTGAAAAATCGGCGAGATTATTACCATAAGCGGTCATGGCAGCTTCACTTGTTTCTCTGGCCCGCCCGAGCACGTCGGATTCATAAAGATCGATCCGTTCGCCAAGACGGGTATATTGAGCCCAATTACGGCGCAGGGAGCGCTCAAGCTCCAGAGCCTGCGTATCGCGTTCCAGTTTTTGCGAAGAGCGCAAACGTTTCGCGGCGCTCAGGGCGTAGTCTTTGTTCTTCTTCGAGAAAAGCGGGAGTGACACCGAAACGCCAATCGAGCCAAAGTCCGACCGCGAATCCCGAAGACCGTACTGTGCATCAAAGCTAAGCCCCGGCTTGAATTGCTCGGCTGCTATATCGACTTCACGGCTCTTTGTATCCACACGGGCATCGAGTGCCTTCATAGAGGGGTGCATTGCCAGTCTATCTCTTATCGTCTCTTCGCTTTGAACCATCGGGAGAACCGGAAACGCGGTTGAGAGATCTCTGGCTCCGTCCAGTCTTCCCAAGAGCCGTTCGAAATTAGCTCTTGCAATATCTTCATTGCGATCGATATCGACGAGCTTTGCGTCAAGCGACACGGTTTCAAGATCAACCCGGAGAACGTCCTGCAGGGAAGAGCGTCCACTGGAATAAACGGCTTCGGCAACGCCTCCAAGCTCAGCCACTTTTTGCTGACTTTCAAGAGTCAGCCTGCGCGCATCGCGCCAATAATAGAGTTCAAGCCATGTCTGGCGTGCCTCCAGTATGATTTGTTGTTCTCTTAGTGATTTTTCAAAACGAATACCTTTGGCCTGCGCGCTTTGTTTTTCACGCGTTAGCGATAAGGTTTGGCCCTTCGGAAGCTCCTGGCGCAGACCAAATTTAAGTTGTGTCATGGGTTCGCGGTTATAGTCAAAACTGGATAGCGGGAAATTGGCGACCTGGGCACTTAAGACCGGGTCGGGGAGTTGGCTGTCGGCGATCGCCCGATCCTCAAACGCCTGGGCCTTCTGCTCAAAAGCTCCGACGCTCGGGTCATTGGCACCAAGCGCCAGAGAGACAGTCTCAGGTAAGGTCAAAGGTGTTTGTGCATTGGCATCAGTGCCGAACAGCAGCACCGATATGCTGACAGACAGCGCAGCGACAGCAGGCAGAAATAAGCGGGACATTGGCTTTTCCTCGGATGACTCAAGTTTATTTCGAAAAACAGAGACGCGCTCGCATTCGCGCTCAACGCGGCAAGAAGGAGGTCATAGCCGGGGAGGAGGCGTCTCCAAACGTACAAATGCTCCTAATGTCGCGGATTGGTCATGAGGATATTCCGTTGGATACTGGGCAAGAGTGAGGTGGCGAACGTCCCGCAATAGGTCGGCTGGCAAACGGGTGATTGAGCATGCCATCATGCACGCGTCGGAATCAGGGCAGGGTGTCTCGTGGTCATCATCGCATCTGTCGCTGTAATCGCTTCTTTTGCTGCATGCGCACGCTTCCACGCTTTTTACGGTAACGGTTTGAACATGGGAGTGAGAGGCGTCAGCCACTCCCATCCGTTTCGAGTAGGTTGAGGTCGAAGCCAATGAAGAAGAAGCGACTATGACGACAAAAGCCAAAAGAACACCGAAAAGGGTGATCCGTTTTCCGGCTGATCGATATGAATACAAATGGCGCATGCTTATATCTTCATCAAAGGACAGCCCGTATCCGCATGCGCCCCATCGTTGACCGCAAACGGCCTCGCTGACTGCTCGTATTGGGCGCAAGCGCGGAATATTTCGATACTAGTTCCAACCGGCAATGCCGCGGGCAACTGGATATCATTCGTGGTCAAATGTTTCATGCAGATATGCCAATACGTCGTCGATATCTGAATCGGTAAGACTTGCGTTTCCTCCCTTTGCGGGCATTGGCATGGCCGAGCGCCGACCACGGAATCCATTGATGATATGATCTGTGAGGACATCATCGTCTTGAGATAGCACGCCATTCGCCTTGTTGAAATCTGGCGTACCGGGAATGGTGCCTTTGCCGGTGGGGCCATGACATGCGACGCACGTCCCGGCATAGACTTCCTTGCCACGAGCCGTGTCGGATGTGTCTTGAGCCTCGGCGCCAGAAGCCAGGAACATGGCGCCGCTGGCAAAAAAGACGATGCAGAGGGTGCGTGGGAATCGCAAATTCATCGGAAAGACCCTTTCATGTGATCTTGTTCGCTAATTGTTGCTGGCTTGAAGAAATGCTCGAATGTCATCGGTGTCCGATGCGGGCAAATTGGCACGTATTCGCATGTGCGTGACAGAAACGTCCCATTCTTCATCGGTCAGTTCGCTCGGCGAGCGTAAATTGTGACATCTCGCGCAATTTTCGCTCCACGCTTTGGCGCCGCGGACGATCTGCATTGGATCTGCCTGGGCGGCCGTTTCTGAGTTCGGCGCACCTTCGGCGACGGACCGTGAGGCAACGAGAAGACCGGCAACCAGTAGCGCAGCCGTCATGCCGAGGGCCGGGAGTGAAAAGAGTTTCATACCATCATCCTTTTTTGCAGATCAGAATCCATAGCCAAGCTGGAATTGAACGCGGGTTTCACTTGGTACGCCGGGGACTTTGTAGTCGCGCCATTCCAGGCCGGCTTTGGTGACAATTGTCGGCGCGAGCCAATAGTTCAGCCCGATATTGAGACGATTTTGTGCGTTCTCTTCTGCGAGCACGGGATGCCCGCTAATGTCAAACTCACCATATCGGATGACGGGCTCCAACCTGTGAATCATGTCAGAGTCGGTCACATCAGACAGTCGATACGAAAGCTGCCCATACCAGGCCTCCATTTTCAGCCGAGGCAGCAACAAGCCGAGCGGGTCATCATCGGTGACGCTCAATAACGTCCCTCGCTGCGAATTGAGGTATTCGAACCGCGCCGCGATCGGCCCTTTGGTATAGGCCGCATCGACCCCCCAAAGCTCATAACGTGCGTCTTTCGGGCCAACAGAAACAAGTTCATCGTTCCCAATTCCGTTGACTTTGGCCGTCAGATAGGACCCGCCAACTTCAAGATACGGAAGAGGGAAAAAGCCTATACGTCCGCCAACAGATTTATCGCCGTTGTCATCGGCCCCTGTCCCTTTAAGCGCCACGCCACCTTCGGAAGTCGTGCGAGGGCCGTTGCCGACCGCGACAGCGTAGGTAAAGCGGGTTGCGCCTGCTGGTATCGAGCCACGCAATTGCAATCCAGTATCGCTCGACGGTTGCACCCCATCGTGTCCGAATCCAGCGGGTGCCCCTTGAACTTTGTTGATCCAGCTTGGATGCAGACGCTCCTGAAATTGCCCGATTGGACTGAGATACTTGCCCGCTATAAGAACAGCATAATCATTCAATATGAGATCGATCTGGGAATATTCGAGTTCACTCGTTGTCTCACCATCATTCGTCGTCGAATACTCAAACTCGCTCTCGAAGACGAGCAGATCCTTATATTGGAAATGGAAGGCGGGATTGAGTTTTCCGCTTAAAAAACTATCCGATCCCGGCATATCGCCACCTGAAAAACCAACATCGGCATATCCGGCTAAATGCCATTTCGTATCGGGCGCTTCGCTTGGTCTGGTATTGTCCGCAATCAGATCCGTCTGATTTTCTACCCCTGCTATTCTGTCAACAGCATTGAGCGCAGTTGTCTCCGCTTTTGTGGCTGTCAGGGATGATTCCAGAACTTTGGCTCGCAAGTCTCCCAGTTCAGTCTCAAGCTTTTCTATGCGCTCCAACAGGGCCTGAGCCTGTTGATCGGCACCTGTCGTCGTTTGCTGGGCCTGCGCGTTAGCCGATAAGATACTGGACAGCGCCGTTGCAGCAATCAACGTGCGATACAAAGTGGAATTCATGTTTCAGCCCTCGATCTTTCCGCCTTTCCGCGTGTTGTCTGTCTTCAGCCTCAGGCAGCTTGTACGCGTCAGGTCATGGTGCCCCTCAGAATATCTGCGAGTATCCTGGGATCCGGTTTTCTGGCGGTTCGCCTGGGACCCATAGGCGAGGTGAAGACGGCGCGCGGATCGCGGTGGCCCGAGGGTTTTTGGTGTGCCGGCAGTCACCGCACGGCCTGAGCAGGCAATATCAGGTAAAACGGGCTTGGAGTGGTGTGCTCAGGCGAAATGATTTGCCCAGAGCATAATAGTCGATCGTTTCTTGCCGAGCGTTCTCTGGCTATAGTTGCCACTGGTCGGTCCGCTTGAAACGAGGTCCACGGAGCAGGGAGGGAGAGTTCCGACGAGCTCTTCTGACCGTGGTACGGGCGCGGCGGATTTTCTCATTGCAGCCTGAAATTTTGCCGCTACGCTTCCGATATTGAAAACGGGGCATCATGAAACCTACCGATATCAAGGATCCCGACTACTTCCACAAAGTCGTCGATTGCCAGTGGGCTTGCCCGGCACATACGCCGGTCCCCGCCTATATTCGTTTGATTGCGCAAGGCCGCTATGGCGACGCCTACTTGCTCAATCGCGAGTCTAACGTGTTTCCGGGCGTGCTTGGTCGCGTATGTGACCGCCCCTGTGAGCCAGCTTGTCGCCGCACGCGTGTTGAGGAAGAGCCGGTCGCAATTTGCCGTCTGAAGCGCGTCGCGGCCGACCACCGCGATGATATCACCGACCGTCTGCCCAAAAAGCCGGAACAGTCCAACGGCAAGCGCATTGCGCTGATTGGTGCAGGGCCCGCATCCTTCACTGTCGCAAACGATCTTGCCCCGATGGGCTATGAATGTACAATTTTTGAAAAGCTCGACAAGCCAGGCGGCTTGATGCGCTCCAACATTCCGGCGTTCCGCCTGCCCGAAGACGTGTTGATGGAAGAGCTTGGATACATCCTGCAAATGGGCGTCGACCTAAAACTTGGCGCAGCCATTGAAAGCATGAAGCAACTCCAGACCGAGGGATATGATGCCATCTTCGTCGGCACCGGTGCGCCCAGGGGCAAAGACCTCGATCTGCCTGGCCGTCGGGATGCGAAGGAAGGCATTCATATTGGCATCGATTGGCTGGAATCAGTGGCCTTCGATCATACTGACGCGATTGGCGAAAACGTTCTGATCATTGGTGTCGGCAATACCGCAATGGATTGCTGTCGCACCTCGCTGCGCCTTGGAGCAAAATCGGTCAAAGTCATGGCCCGTAAACCGCGCGCCTTCTTCAAGGCCTCCGAATGGGAGCTCGAAGACGCCGAAGAAGAGAGTGTGGATATCACAGTCAATCATTCGCCAAAATCATTCGTGACGGAGAATGGCAAACTGATCGGCATGATGTTCGACGTCATGGAATACGACGTGGACGACACCGGCCGCATTACCGACCAGCGTGTTGCAAGGGACGTCATGATCCCATGTGACGATGTTATTCTCGCCATCGGCCAGGAGAACGCATTTCCGTGGATCGAAAAAGACTCTGGCATTGAGTTCGACAAATGGGATGTGCCAGTTATCAATGAGAAGACATTTGAGTCGACAAGGCGCGGTATCTTCTTCGGCGGCGACTCTGCATTTGGCCCCAAGAACATCATCTGGGCCGTTGAGCATGGTCATCAAGCCGCAATCTCAATTCACAAATATTGCCATGGCGCAGACCTTAGCGTCCGCTCCCCCGACGAGATAGAGTTCGAATCGGCCAAAATGGGCATGTTTGAATGGCGCTACTCAAACGCGTATGATGCCTCTGACCGCCGCAAGATGGAGCATATTGCGCTGGTCGACCGGTTCAAGAAACTTGATATCGAAGTTGAACTTGGCTTTTCGGCGGAACAGATCGCGACTGAGGTCGAGCGCTGCCTGAACTGCGATGTGCATACCGTCTTCGACGCGCCGCTTTGCACCGAGTGCGATGCCTGTATCGACATCTGCCCGGTTGAGTGCCTGTCCATCACGCCTCAGGCTTCTGAAGCTGACCTTCGCAACATCGTGCATGCGGCAAACGCCGATCAAGCCTTGTTCACATCTGCCCCGCTATCGTTTAGCGGTCGTGTGATGATCAAGGACGAAAACATCTGTCTGCATTGCGGTCTCTGCGCCGAACGCTGCCCGACATCGGCGTGGGATATGCAGGAAGGTGTCATCAAAATCCATCACGCCAGTGAGCAAAAGTTGAGTGCTGCGGAATGAACGGACCATCTGTCAATGATTTCGTGATCAAGGTCGCGACCGTCAATGGTACGGGGTCTGCCAGCGCCAATGGTCTCTTGATGAAGACAATATTCCGCATGGGCGTGCCGGTTGTCGGCAAAAACATCTTCCCGTCCAACATTCAGGGTTTGCCGACCTGGTACGAAATTCGCGTCACCGGCGATGGCTATGGGGGACGCGATGGCAATGTCCATTTGTCGGTGGCGATGAACCCCGATACGTATGCTGACGACGTTGCGGAGCTGACGCCAGGCGGCGTTCTGATGTACGATTCGACCTGGCCACGCCCACAGCTAACGGCACGTACCGATGTCACTGTCATCGGTGTCCCCTTGTCACGGATGTGTAACGACGCTTTCGCCGTCGCCCGCTCACGTGTTTTGATGAAGAACATGGCCTATGTCGGCGCAGCCGCCGCCCTGCTCAACCTCGACATGGCAGTCATCCAGGCGCTGGTTGAAGAAATGTTCGCCAGCAAACCAAGGCTGGTCCCAGACAATATGAAGGCGCTGGCGCTCGGCTTCGACTATGTCAGTGAAAACTTCGAATGCCCGCTACCCTTCCGCGTCATGTCAATGAACAAGACAGAGGGCAAAATTATCATCGACGGCAATACCGCCGCAGCGCTTGGTTGCGTCTATGGCGGCGCAACATTCGGAGCCTGGTATCCGATCACACCGTCGACCTCGTTGATGGATGGCTTTGCCGAATATTGTGCCAAGCTACGGGTTGATCCGGAAACCGGGTTTAACAAGTTTTGCATCATTCAGGCCGAAGATGAACTGGCCGCAGCCGGTCTGACCATCGGCGCCTCGTGGAACGGCGCCCGTGCCTTCACACCCACGTCCGGCCCCGGCATTTCACTGATGAGCGAGTTTATCGGATATGCCTATTATGCCGAAGTGCCGATGGTATTGTTCGATATTCAGCGGGTAGGCCCATCGACCGGCATGCCGACCCGCACCCAGCAGTGCGATATTCAGCTTTGCGCCTACGCCTCGCACGGGGACACTCGCCACATCCTCGTCTTTCCCGCTAATCCACGAGAGTGTTTCGAGATGGCGGTCAATGCGCTGGACCTTGCCGAGCGTTTCCAGACCCCGGTCTTCTTCATGTCCGACATAGATATCGGCATGAATGACTGGATGGTCGATGAGCTAACGTGGGACGACACCTACATCCCGGATCGTGGCAAAGTCCTGACGGCAGAAGAGGTCGATGGCCTCGACACATTCCATCGCTATCTTGACGTAGACGGCGACACTATCCCGTATCGCACCTTGCCCGGAACGAATCCCAAGGGATCTTACTTTCTTCGTGGATCGGGACACAATAAATTTGGGCGCTACACAGAAAAGGGCCCCGAATACAAAGAGGTGGTCGACCGTCTTCTGGCAAAGTGGAAAAGCGCTGCCGAAGCCGTTCCTGCCCCAATCACCATCTCGGCCCGTTCGAAAGCGCGCTGCGGCATCATTGCTGTCGGCAGCTCGGATCCCGCGGTTCTGGAGGCGCGCGACCGCCTCGAAGCCTCCGGCATCCCGGTCGATTATATGCGTGTGCGGGGCTTCCCTTTCTCAAAGGAAGTCGAGGCTTTCATCGATGCGCACGAGCAGGTCTTCGTGGTCGAACAAAACCGCGACGCGCAGTTGCGCGGGCTTCTGGTTGCCGAGACCACTGCGCCGAAGGAAAAACTTGTTGCGATCCTGCATTATTCTGGCGAGCCGCTGAATTTCCGCTTCGTCTATGATGAAATCCAGACCGCCGTGAAAGTAAGGAAGATCGCATGACCTCCTTCGTCAAACCAAAAATCCGCCGCAAGCAAGAGCCGGTCAACACGCTCGGCATGGTCCGGGCTGATTATGACGGCACTGCGTCGACCCTATGTGCTGGGTGCGGGCATGACAGCGTCAATGCAGCTCTGGCCCGCGCCTTTTTCGAATTGTCGGTCGAGCCGCACATGGCGGTCAAAGTCTCAGGAATCGGGTGCTCGTCGAAAAGCCCGACATACTTCATGTCCGATGCGCACGGCGCCAACACCGTGCATGGCCGGATGCCGGCTTTTGCCACCGGCGCAGTCGCGGCAAATTCTGACCTGACCTATATCGGCATTTCCGGCGATGGTGACAGTCTGTCCATCGGTCTCGGCCAGATGGCACACGCGATCCGGCGCAACGTAAACATGCTCTACATGCTCTACAATAATGGCGTGTACGGCCTGACCAAAGGTCAGTTCTCCGCCTCCGCAGACATTGGCTCAGTCGCCAAGAAAGGCGGCGCCAACGAGCTACCACCGATTGATCCTGCTGCCCTTGCTCTGGCCACTGGCGCGACTTTCGTGGCGCGCAGCTTTTCCGGCGACCGCGAACAGCTCATCCCGCTGATCAAAGCCGGGCTCAGACACACAGGCTTTGCCCTGATCGACGTCATCTCGCCATGCGTGACGTTTAACGATCACAAGGGCTCCACCAAATCCTACGCGCACACCTACAAATATTTCCACCCGGCCGTGCACGCCGATTTCGTGCCGCCGAGTGAAGAGATAATAACAGCCTATGAGGAAGGCGAGCTGATGCCTGTCGAAATGCACGACGGCAGCCGCATTCGCTTGCGCAAGCTCGATAGCGATTACGATCCTCGCGACCGGGCGGGCGCCTTTGCCAAAGTGCTGGAAGGCCAGAGCAAGGACGAAATTCTCACTGGCCTCCTCTACATCAACGAGGACTTGCCCGACATGCACGCCCGAAAGAATACGGGACCACGCCCCCTCAACCAGATCCCCTACAGCGAATTGAACCCCGGCGCAGCGAAGCTGAAGGATCTGCAGCGGTCTTTTCGATAGGGTCTATTGGCATTGTCATGTTGGACATCGGAGCAATAGCGGCTCGTCTTTGCAAGTCTGTAGATATGTACAATTCAGCGAGACACCCTTTTTAATCCCGGGATAGGGACAGAAAGGTGTTTTCAATGACCAGTGAACAATGCGAGATTCAACGCGAACTTCGGATTCTGGAGCATGCCGAGAAGATCGGAGATGTGAGCAAGACATGCCGATATTTCGGGATTGGACGGGCAAGCTTCAGCCGGCCTCAAACCGGATGACGAGGAGTTTCAGGCCGCCTGAATTTTATGCGACCGCGAGCCTCGACGTGCGACGCTCCGATACGCGTCCGAGCGAATGAAAGAGGGGGCGTCTTCAGGCTGTGAGCCCCGGGCCAGACTGAAAGCGGGGAAATGGTGGTCGCCTGTCGACACTTTGACCCCGTATCGTCCCGGGTCTAGAATAGTATTCAAGATGAAGTGGAGAATTTCGCAATCCGATGTCTGACCGCGCGCCCCTTTCTGAACTTTCCACGCATGTCGTGTCCAACCAGGCGGCGCCTTTCGAGAACGTGAACCTGTTCGACACGGACCGGGCCCTGATCGGCGCAGTCGCCGCGAACGGCGGCGCAGAGCATCATGATCAGCTATCGCACTTTGGTGCAGAATGCGGATCTGCTGACGTGCAGGCGCTGTCGCGTCAGGCCAATCGGCATGTGCCGGAGTTGCGAACATTTGACCGTTTTGGCCGCCGTCTCGACGAGGTCGAATTTCATCCGGCCTATCACGAGTTGATGAAGCTTGGACTTGATTCCGGCATATCGGCGAGTGCCTGGACACAGCCTGAAGCCGGCCATGTATCCCATGGGGTCATGATGATCCTGATGGGGCAAGCTGATCCCGGCGTAACCTGCCCGATGTCGATGACCTATTCCAGCGTTGCAGCTCTGGCGACAGACCGCGACCTGGCTGACATCTGGGTGCCCCGCGTCAAGGCCAGCAGTTATGATTCCCGGATGATTCCAGCTGACGAGAAGAGCGGCGTCACGATTGGCATGGCCATGACGGAAAAGCAGGGCGGTTCCGACGTGCGCGCGAACACGACACGGGCCGTTCCTGACGGCGACGGCGCCTACCTCCTGACCGGCCACAAATGGTTTTGCTCCGCGCCGATGAGCGATGCGTTCCTGACGCTGGCCTATTCGGATGATGGGCTGACCTGTTTCCTGGTCCCGCGCTGGCGTCCTGATGGCACGCGCAACGGGATACATATCATGCGGTTGAAGGACAAGCTCGGCGACAGGTCGAACGCGTCCTCCGAAATTGAATACCACAACGCCTGGGCCCGGCAGCTTGGCGAGTCAGGCCGCGGTGTGCGGACCATCATCGATATGGTGCAGCACACACGTTATGATTGTGTTCTTGGTTCGGCGGGCGGTATGAGAGCCGCGCTCGTGCAGGCCCTTTGGCACGGGTCACACCGCCGGGTGTTTCAAAAGACGCTGATTGATCAGCCCGCAATGCGTGCCGTACTGGCCGACTTGATAATCGAGAGCGAAGCGGCAACGGCGCTGGCGCTGAGACTGGGCAGAAGTCTCGATCAGGCCGGGACGGACGATTCGGAGGCTGCTTTCGTCCGGCTGGCCACACCGGTTGCCAAATACTGGGTCTGCAAACGCCAACCAGGCTTTGTCTATGAGGCACTCGAATGTCTCGGAGGTGCCGGCTATGTTGAGGAAGGACCCATGCCGCGCCTGTTCCGCCAATCGCCTTTGAACGCGATCTGGGAAGGGTCGGGCAATGTCATCGCATTGGACATATTGCGCGCGCTCGCGCGCGCGCCATCCAGCCTGGAAGCTGTGATGACAGAACTGGCCCTCGTCCGCGGAGCGCATCCCGACTATGATCAACACTGTGCCCGGTTGGAAGAATATTCGCGTCCAGGCGGCTTACATGAGGGTGCAGCGCGCGCATTCGCGCAGAGTGCCGCACTTGCTCTGCAAGCGGCCGCGCTTTTTCAATCGGCTCCCGATTTCGTGTTCGAGGCATTTTGTCGTCAGCGACTTGCCAAAGATCGTTCGGGATTTCTGTATGGCGACGTGTGTGAAAGCGTCGATCAGCAGCGACTGATTGAACGCGCGATGCCCAATTGATAGCTGCCCGCTGATTTTGCGCCGTCCGTCCGACGACAGGATTCCGACCAGATGGATCCAACGCTAAAGCTGCCGCGCCGCGACCTAGAGGATCAGGATGGCATTCAGTCTTTTGATGACCATGGGCTTGAGTGCGTGTCCAGCCAGCCATGAGCCCGCTTGACCACCGATCAATCCGGCCAGAGGCAGAGGCCAGTACGGGACAGCGACGGACAAGAGGGCAGTGCCGTGTCGCTTCATGACCGGGCCTGCAAGGCCCGAGAGAGAATTGGCCAGAATGAGAAGGCTGCATGCGGCGGCGATCTGGCGCGCGCGCCCCATTTCATCGTGTAGAGTACGGGTGCCAGAAAAATCCTCCCCCCAATTCAGGAGAGGCCCGACAGGAGTCAAATTCCGGTCCCTTTAATAGCGGACGACAGATAGCGTGGTTTAAATATCGGGACGTCATCCTGCAGGACAGAGTTTTCCAGTGCGAGGCGAAGCCCGAACTCACGAAACGCAATATCCGTGGTCTCGCCGTGCGCCTAATACTTTTGTTTGGCTCGTGGCCTGCAAAAATCGGGCGGGCGAATGATCGATGTCATACGTCGGCAAGTTTTCCGCGACTATTGGTGGGCTTGATAAAATGTCGATGCACTCGGGCGACAAATTGAACACTTGAGGCAGACCTTCTTCGGAAATGGTCTTTGGTATCCTTTTCGGAACTGGTCGTTGCGCCGCGTGAAAGAGTAAGAGTATGAGAATCAGCTTTTTTGGGAAAATCTCGGATCCAATTGGCAAGACGACGGATATCGCGGTTCCTGCGTCCGGGCTATGTGTTGCGGATATTCGACAGGAAATTGCGGAAGCCTGCCAGACTGAGCTCATTCTCGACCAGACCATTCGCGCCGCCGTCAATGACAAGATCGTTATGGAAGACCACAGGGTCATGCCTGGAGACGATCTGATGTTCATGAGCGTCCTGTCGGGAGGTTGAGGACAGAGCCATGCTGGACATGAGTATTGCCCGGGCCTTGCATGTATTGGCAATTGTTCATTGGATCGGCGGCGTGTCATTCGTAACCTTGGTGCTCTTGCCGGGCATTCGAAAGTTTGTGGCACCAACAGATCAGGCCGATCTGTTTTCTCGCGTGGAGTCGGCTTTTTCCTGGCAGGCCAAGCTGTCGGTGACGCTGGCGGGATTGACGGGTTTCTATATGACCCATTCCCTTGCGGCCTGGGGCCGGTTCCTTGATCCAGGGTTTTGGTGGATGCACGCGATGGTCACGATCTGGCTGATCTTCTCGCTGGTCCTGTTCGTCTTCGAACCCCTCTTTTTACACAATTGGTTCGAGGCGGCCGTCGCTGTTGATCCTGTGCGAACGCTCAACCGGGTACAGATCGGCCACTATATCTTGTTGATAGTCAGCGCGGTCACGATCGGCGCGGCCTTGCTTGGCGCCCATGGTACATTGTGATGAGGGGATGACGATGAGACAATTGCCGGGAACCGTTCCGGTCAGCGCGATTTTGACGGAGGAGACGTTCGACGTAGCAGACGCGCTCGCGCGGTTTTCTGTATCGGCAAAGGGCGCCGGTGCGATCGTCTCTTTTCAGGGCATCACGCGGCCTGAAACCAAATGCGGCGAACCACTGGACCGGCTTGTGCTGGAGTGGCATCCACGCTTGACCGAAATTTCTCTGCACCAGATTGCGCAGGCTGGCGCCGACAGGTTCGCAGCGCGCGCAGTGACAGTAGTGCATCGCTGCGGCGTAATTCTTTCCGGCGAAACCATCGTGCTTGTTGCCGTCGCCAGCGACCACCGGCGTCATGGCTTTCTCGCAGCAGACTATATCATGGATCGGCTCAAGACGGATGCCGTATTCTGGAAACGCGAAGAGGGGGCGTTTGGATCCCGCTGGATCGAGCCCACCCAAAGAGATCAACACGACCGAACGAGATGGAATCATGTAGATATGTACAATTCAGCGAGACGCCCTTTTTACTATCCCCACTGGGGAAGAAAGGTGGTTTCAATGAACAGCGATCAGCGAGAGATTCAACGCAAACTTCGGGTTTTGGAGCATGCCGACAAGATCGGTGATGTGAGCAAGACATGCCGGTATTTCGGGATTGGGCGAGCGAGCTTTTATCGATGGCGCAAGGCCTATGCAGACAAGGGTGAGGCTGGCCTGCTCGTCGCCCGTTCTGTCCCACATAATCATCCAAACAAAATGTCCGCTGAAGTCGAAGAGAAAATCCTTCATCTAAGACGTAAGTACCATCTCGGGCCGATCCGGATTGTCTGGTACCTGGAGCGCTATCACGCCATCAAAGTCTCAGATGCAGGTGTCTATCGCACCCTCAAGCGTCACGGCCTGAACTGCCTGCCTCGGGGGACCCGATTGAGAAAGGTGCACACCCAGCGCTACAACAAACAGGTGCCGGGCCATCATATCCAGATGGACGTCAAGTTCCTGATCTTCAAAGGAAAGCAGGGGCAAAAGGTCAAGCGCTACCAGTATACGGCGATCGACGACGCCACGCGGGTGCGCGCCCTGAAAGTTTACAAGCGCCACACTCAGGCCATCGACTTTGTGAATCACATCGTCGAGAAGTTTCCATTCCGCATCCAGCAGATACGAACCGATAATGGCCATGAGTTCCAGGCCAAGTTCCACTGGCATGTCGAGGACAAGGGAATCCGGCACGTCTATATCAAGCCGAGCAGTCCTCAGCTCAATGGAAAAGTCGAGCGATCACATCGATCAGACCAGCAGGAATTCTACCAACTCCTGTCGTATAAAGATGATGTTGATCTGGAGGAAAAGCTGGACGAATGGGAGCGCTTCTACAACTTCGCCAGACCACATGGCGCCTTCAATGGAAAAACGCCTTACGAAGCGCTCCGGGAACGACTATAATCCTATAATCAAGTGTCTCGCTGATTAGCTGATATTACAAACGTCTAATCATTCCCGTTAGCTCCTGCTGTCATTCCTATCGAGCGCGATGTGTGCCGGTGGTTTTCTAGCTGGTTTCCAGCTAGGCTGCCAAGGTTACTGCGAGGTGCGCAGGAGCTGGGACATAACGCATTGATATACATATGTATAATTTGGAGCGGGTGAATGGAATCGAACCCTCGTATTCAGCTTGGGAATATTGTTATGGGATCGAGTGGCCCAATGTCATTCAGGGGCCAGATTAGTTTCGCAACACCGGAACACCTCGTCTGCCCAAGCCTGTAGCGCGGTTTGCTTTTCTTCGTCGTAGGAATGCAGTTCATAGATCTGTGTCACACCGCTTTCTACGTGCCCAAGTATCTTTGAGACGACAAGCCGCTGGAAGCCCAGTCGAGCAATATGCGTTCCGGCTGTCCGGCGGAGGTCATGGTACCGCCACTCATCTATCGGGGCGGCTTCATCGAGGCGCTGCTTCAGTTTCGAGTAACCGGAGAAGGTGCTGCGCCCGTCATGCGTGAACACGATATCTTCGTCCCCCTGGCGCGGAAGACCGTCGATCAGTTCAAGGAGCTGGCTTGAAAGAGGGATTGAATGCGTTCTGTCGCCTTTCATTTTCTCTCGGGGAATGGTCCAGACGCCGCTCTCGATGTTTGATCGTCGCATCGTCGCGACTGTCTCGCGGCGTTGTCCGGTGAGGAGCAGTGTCTTTATGAAGGCGGCCTGGATCGGGTGAACGCTTTCGAGAGTCGACCAGAGTGATTTGATCTCGGTCATGGAGAGGAAGCGGGTCCGTTGCTTTTCCTTCGACGGCGCCTTCAACCCATAGCAGGGGCTCATGTCCATGACGCCGCGCTCGACGGCCCAATTGAAGAGTTTCCTGACCACGGCGAGATTTCGGTTCGCATGTATGGGCGTGCCGTCATCGACCATATCGTCGAGCATTGAGCGCACTTCGCGCTTATTGATCGTGATGGGATCGCGTCCTTTGAAGCGCTTGGCAAAGTTCTTCAGTGCGTTGCGATATTGCATTTGCGTCTTGGGTTTCAGGTTTGGCAGATGGCGATGCTCGAAGTCTTCAATAAGAGCCTCAATGGTTTTTGGCGCGGCTGGAGCCGTACGCCTCGGATCGACACCACCTATCGCGCTTTCCAGCACTTTACGGGCCCTGGCCCTCGCATCAGCGAGCGGTAGGGCAGGGTACTTGCCAAGGGTCACCCGGATCTTCTGGCGGCCTAATCGGGTCACCACGAAGTAACTCTTTACACCCCGGCCGGTGACCCGAACACCAAACCCGGGTAGGAGATTGTCCCAGAGTTCAATCCGCTTCTGGTCAGCAGGAATCACATGCTGTTTGGAGAGTGTACGATCGGTAATTCTGACGCGCGGCATTCACTCAATCTCCTCTCTTGTCCGCCGATTTGGGGTTCCCGTGGGGTTCCACTGGGGTTCCAAAATCGATGAAACTCGACGCAACGCGATGCTATGGACTGAGCGCAAAATCGTCCATAGTGAATTGTAATTATTAAATAAAAGGAATGTCCTGAAACGGCATGAAACTTGACTTCGAGGGGATTTGTAATCAGAGGGTCGGGAGTTCGAGTCTCTCAACCGGCACCACTGGAAACAAGGACTTAGCTGGATGCTTGTCCTGCACCTTAAATGGCTTGGAAGCACGAGGGAAGCACCGAAGGGTGCTGTCAGGCGAATGCGAACCGGTCTCCGTTTTTCGCGGACGAGCAGGTGCCAAGCGACGAGAAGATCGCGCCATTCGCGAAGCGCGGCATCTCGTTTCTGTTTGAACCTCATTCGGGAGTTGATATGCCTTTCGAGATTGAAGTGATTGTACACTGACGAATGGATTGAGACGAATTTCTGCAAACTTCGCATGCGCCGGAATCGCGACATCGCTCGCTCTCGCCTTCGGAACGGTAAGTGCGAATTCTCAGCTCGGTTATTGAGATGTCGACCGGTTTCCTGGCGACCTTCGCTCCCAATCACCTTCATGGCTGCTCGATACGACGGGCATCTATCCGTGACGACGATATGCGGATTACCGTATCGCTTCATTGCTTTCTTGAGGAATTTCAACGCAGCAGCCTTATCCCGCTTCTTCGTGACATAGGATTCCAGAACTTCGCCTTCATGGTCGACGGCGCGCCAGAGATAATGGCGCTCGCCCCGGATTTTGACGAACACCTCATCCAAGTGCCACTGCCATTGCGGGCTGCGCCGCATCGACTCTGAGCGCCGCTTCCTGATCTTGTCAGCGAAGTAAGTCCCGAACCGATCCACCCAGAGACGGACACTTTCGTGGCAGACATCGATGCCACGTTCGTGGAGCAAGTCCTCTACGTTGCGAAGTGACAGCGGGAATCTGACATACATCAGCACGCCAAGCTGGATGATCTCGGGCGAGGTTTTAAAGTAGCGGAACGGGTTCTTAGCCATATTTCAAGGCTAATCACCAGGACTGGTCACCTCAAGCCCGGTTCCGCTGACAATGCCAGCTGCGGACTCCGCTGTCAATCATGTTGCTAACTGCCGGAAAGCTCCCCCCTGGCGAAGTTCGTCAACAACTCAGCGATGACATTCGGTCAATGTCGCGGCTGGTTGCGCAATTGTTGGAGCTGGCACAGGCAGAAGTCCTCGTGCCTTCCGAGCGGCCTGTCGTCAATCTCGCCGAGATCGGGCAGTCGGTTGTCCGCTCGCTTGATGAGGTCGCGCAGTCGAGCAACCAGAGGCTTGTCTTTCTTGATCGCGGGGATTCAGAAGCACATGCGCATTCAGAAGCTGTGTACCGGATTTATCGGAACCTCATCGAAAATGCGATTTCGCGTGCTCCTTCTGACCGCCCCATCGAAGTCAGCGCGGGTCCCGGACCAAGAATCGCAGTTCGGGATTTTGGTCCGGGTATAGCGATCAAGGACCGTGCGAAGATATTTGAGAAATTTTGGCAGGGCGGCACACGCAGCGAAGGCGGCGCCGGCCTTGGCCTCGGTATTGTGAAAAGTCTGACAGACGCGCTCGACGCGGAGATCAAGCTCGATTGCCCTAATGACGGTGGAGCAATCTTCACCGTATGTTTTCAGTCGAAGGCATTGTCAGTCTAGATGAACCTGGAGGGATGACGGAGTATTCGAACAGGTGCTGTCAGTCGAATGCGAACCAGTCTCCACAATTCGCGGATGAGCAGGTGCTAGGCGACGAGAAGGTTGCGCCATTCGCGAATCGCGGTGTCTCGTTTCTGTTTGAACCGGATTCTGGTGTTGATGTGCCTTTCGAAGTTGAAGTGATTGTGCACTGACGAATGAACTGAGACGAACTTCTGCAGACTTCGCATCCGCCTGAACCGGGACATCGCCCGCTCTCGCCTTCGGAAGGGCAGGTGGGAATTCTCGGCGCGATTGTTGAGATGCCGGCCGGTCTCCTGGCGACGGTCGTTCCCAATGACCTTCATAGCGGCCCGATACGAGGGGTATCTGTCCGTCACAAGGATGTGCGGGCTGCCATAGCGCTTCATTGCTTTCTTGAGGAATTTCAATGCGGCAGACTTATCACGCTCCTTCGTGACATAGGATTCCAAAACTTCACCTTTGTGGTCGACAGCGCGCCAAAGATAGTGGCGCTCACCCCGGATTTTGACGAAGACCTCATCTAGGTGCCACTGCCATTGCGGGCTGCGCCGCATGGACTCTGAGCGCCGCTTCCTGATCTTGTGAGCGAAGTAAGTCCCGAACCGATCCACCCAGAGGCGGACACTTTCGTGACAAACATCAATGCCGCGTTCGTGGAGAAGGTCTTCGACATTCCGAAGCGAGAGCGGAAATCGGACATACATCAGCACGCCAAGCTGGATGATCTCGGGCGAGGTTTTAAGTAGCGGAACGGGTTCTTAGCCATATTTCAAGGCTAATCACCAGGACTGGTCACCTCAAGTCCGGTTCCGCTGACAACACCTTCAAGAAAGCGCGCGCAATGTTCCCTAACAGGCAATTTACCATTGGATGCGGCGCGACTGTCCTTGCTCTAGGGCCTAGTCAGCTTCGCACACCGCGTACTGTTTTGAGCACGTCATGCCGCATGCGGCGAGTTCCCGTTCTGCGGCGGTCGGGGCGCGGCCTGCGGCATCAACCGCTTCGCCCATCCGCATCAGGGTCTGCATACCGCTACAGGAACAGTCGCACGCGGCGGACGTCGGATTGTTGGCAGACGTGATGGCCGAAAAATCGGGATCTCGTCCTTCCTCGCTGGCACTGCGGGCCTCTTCCACCATGGTGCGGCCTATATCGACCAAATCTGGCGGCATTCGCTTCAGCAGATCGGCCTCGACTTCGCCCCACATATTCACCGGCATCGCGGATTCCGGGCGGTCCAATTTCGTCCATGGCGCGGACAGAACGAATGATTCGTCTGCCGAATACCTGATGTCGAGCGTGGGACGGGATTGCTGCATCTGCGACGGCGTCAGGGCGGCGGGATCCACAAAGTCGGCCTGGTAGCTGCCGGACAGGTATTCCGGCGAAAAGTGCGTAATAGTTACTGTACCTGACGGACGAAAATCGCGCTGAGGCCCAGACTGGGAATCTTGCGGGCCAACGGCCATCAGGGCCGTCCCGTCGCTTTCCCTGGTGTAGATTCGCGCGCCGGGGATGGTGCCAGTGAAACCATACTCTATGCGCGGTATACTGATGGTGATTTCATCGCCCGGCTGTTGGTGGGGCCTCCCATCCGACATGTAGGCGCCTGCCACGCCAGCCGCTGCGGCCTCGACCCCGGCGCCACTGGTCAAGATCTGATCCATGAACCCGCCTGATCCACCCGGCGTGAACAACGCACTCAGGGCCACCGGCACCATGCCGAGACGGATGTCCATGACGCTATCGTCCCGTTGCATTTGCATCGCATAGGCGCTGCCAGTTGTCATCTCGATCCCGGCGGCCTCGACGCGGTTCTTGAGCGCCTCGCCTCGGCCGTTCGGTCCAGGATCTGACGCAGGCGCCGCCTTAGGAATCGGCGCTCCGGGTCTTGTCCACTGATTGAAAGTGACCTGAACGGTCGCCGATACCGGCCGCGTCTGCGACGCAGTATCCGCAGCATTGGTGACGATGAAATAGGCGGGGTCCAACCGCCCAGCAACCTTGTCGAACCAGACGCTGCGGTCACGGTCGATCGTGGCGTCCCACTTCCGGTCACTTCGTCGAGACAGCACCTGCCCGTTAGGTTCGCCGACCCATAACTGGTCAGTTTCGGCTTGCGAGGCGGTTTCGATCTGTAGGTCAAACTGAACGGCGGCGGTTCCGTCATCCTGCCTGACTTCAACACATCGACCAGCCATACCACGCAGGTCCAGAGCCTGCTTTGCAGAAGGCGAACCCGGTTTGAATGAGACTATCACGCAATCACCGAAATACATCTTCAACCAGACGCCCTGAGGTATCGTTGGGTAGTCGGCGAGTATCCTGTTGTTCCAATAGCCAGCCAGTGTAGAAAGGAAGCGGGCATGCGTTTCGCCGAGCGTCTGGGCGAACAAGTCGTAATGCCAGAGTGAATCATCGAGCCAGTTTATTTCCTTGCCGAGCGTGTCACCTGTATTCGGCTTGTCAAAGAGTTCAACTAGATAGGAGTAATTGGCATCCTCTTGACCTGGCCCAGGCATGGTAGCGTGCCCAGACTTGTTGCGGTTCGCCGTAATTTCGGCAAGGTAGCGCCAGAACGAGCTGGAACGATAGTCGCCAAAGTGGTTGGCGGCCCCGCCATCGCCTTCCACGGGCAGCGGCATGGAATACAAGCGACCGCCATATTTCTTTTGCATTGTCATGCCTTTGAAGCGTGGTGTATCGGTCTCGATCGAGGAACGTTTGGGGTAGGTGCCGTATAGAAATAGCGCCACAGATTCGGCCGTACCTTCTTTTATCCATCGGCTAGCATCGTTCGGTGTGCGCACTGGGTCATCATCATAGAGATATTTGGTCCTGTGCTGCACGGTGTGGAAAAGTTCATGCGCGCCGGCGATATACGCAGTAGGCAGTATAGTTTTCTCGTCCTCACTAAGCACCTTATCGCGGTTGATGGTGCTGACATCGTACCCCTTCGTCGACAGCGCCCAGCCATTATTGGATGTTATGCCGCTTGCATCATCTCCGTTGATGGCAATTTCATCGAGATAGATGCGGTAACAGGCGGCGCAGGTTTTGGTATGGATGACCTGCAGGGCCGGCGCCGGAAAGCCCCAAGCTTCCATCCGTTTGGCAGAATAGGATAGAAATTCTTCCAGTTTCCTGACTTGGTCATCGCCCGGAAGCGGGTCTTCGTCATCTTCGGAGAAGAACCCCGAGTCGCCCTTGTAAACATCGATCCGCGTTGTCGGCCACGATTCTGCTGCTGCAAATTGAGCGGGTACCAATAGGAACATTATAATTGCCAAAAATATCCGCATTGGTCCTAATCCTTTTTGTCAGGTGCCCCGGCACAAGAGGACACTAGAAGGGCAAAGCTCTAGAGCAAGCAGTTTGACGCCCAATGACCTGCGACTTACCAACCCCTCATTCAATTCCAGAATTGAGTGCAACCAATCAGTCCTGGTTTCTGCCGCGTGTGCGATACTGTAGGCGACTGTTGAGGGCACAAAATTTTGAGATATTCGAGGGCATTGTCAAAGAAACCAATTCAGATCGTCTCTCCTTGCCTCGTCGCCCCAGTTTTGGGCGAACGATCCTGTGGCAGCTACAGTCCGGAGACGAGCAACAGGAAATAATCAGCTTTCATACACTAGCAATATGGTTTGCGTCGACAATGGTGCTGTCAGTCGAATGTGAACCCGTCTCCGATATTCGCGGAGCAGCAGGTGCTATGCGACAAGAAGGTCGCGCCACTCGCGAAGCGCGGTGTCTCGTTTCTGTTTGAACCGGATTCTGGTGTTGATGTGCCTTTCGAAGTTGAAGTGATTGTACACTGACGAAAGAACTGAGGCGAACTTCTGCAGACTTCGCATCCGCCTGAACCGGGACATGGCTCGCTCCCGTCTTCGGAATGGTAAGTGAGAATTCTCGGCTCGATTGTTGAGATGCCGGCCAGTCTCCTGGCGGCCTTCGTTTCCGATCACCTTCATCGCCGCCCGGTAAGAAGGGCATCTGTCCGTGACGACTACTCGTGGATTACCGTATCGCTTCATTGCTTTCTTGAGAAATTTCAACGCAGCAGCCTTATCGCGCTTCTTCGTCACATGGGATTCCAATACTTCCCCTTCGTGATCGACAGCGCGCCAGAGATAGTGTCGCTCACCTCTGATCTTCACGAAGACCTCATCCAGATGCCACTGCCATTGCGGACTCCGACGCATCGATTCCGATCTGCGTTTCCTGATTCTGTGTGCGAAATACGTCCCGAACCGGTCGACCCATAGGCGGACACTTTCATGGCAAACATCGATCCCGCGCTCATGGAGTAGGTCCTCGACATTGCGCAGAGACAGCGGAAATCTGACATACATCATCACGCCAAGTTGGATGATCTCGGGCGAGGTTTTAAAGTAGCGAAACGGGTTCTTGACCATTTCCTGAGGCTAAACACCAGGAACGGTCACCTCAAGTCCGGTTCCGCTGACAACACCCTCACGGTAGTCTGGCCTGGCACTATGGCGCTAGACGTCTTCTGTAACCGCAAGCGTATCTCCACTGACCCGAGACATCATCATCTCCGGCATGCTGATGCCATCGTCAAGGGCGTCTGGCTCCAACAGATATTCAGTCACGATTTCGGCGGGGCTTCTGTCGCGGCATGCGTATGCGGTCGGAACCATTCCGTGGCACGATTGCGTTAGACGACGTTCGCATGCGCTTTAGAGTGAGAGACCGCCGTCGACGATTAGGGTCTGGCCGCAGACGTAAGCGGCGAGAGGGCTGGCAAGAAAGATCGCGGCGCCGGCCATGTCGCCCGGTGTGCCCATGCGGCCTACAGGTATGGCGCGCAGGGCGCCCTCAAGGCGTTTGGGATTTTCGGTCGTCACTTTGGTCAGTTTCGTGTCGACGAGGCCCGGCGCGAGGCCGTTGACGCGGATACCGTCAGGTGCCCAGGCTTGGCCCAGAGTCTTTGTGAGGCTGATCGCGCCAGCCTTTGATGCGGCATATGCCGGGTTGCCGACATTGGCCGACAGGCCTGAGATCGAACTGACGATGATGACCGATCCGCCCGCCTTTGCCAGCATCGGCTTACAGCGGCGCGAACAGTGCATCAGGCTGTCTAGATTGACCGCCATGACCTTGTCCCAGCCGGGGTTTTCGAATTCACCGCGCTTATAGACAACGATGCCCTGGCTCAGGACGAGGCATTCGAGGCTGTCGAAGTCCAGCCTGGCAGTTTCTATAGCGTCTGGGCTGCCGACATCGACCTGCTGATAGATGAGGCCTTCGAGATCACTACCATCGGCGGGATCATAGTTTGACGCATTCGCACGCGTTCCCCAGACATGCACTTCGGCGCCGCGTGCGCGGAAGGCATGGGCGATGCCATTTCCAATGCCGCTAGACCCTCCCACGACGAGAACGCGTTTTCCGGTGAAGTCTGTATCATCAAGGCTCAAGGTTATTTCCTCCGATTTTATGTTCTGCTGCAACATCACCTATCTTGGCGCTGTTGTGCAATCCCGGAGGCGGCCTGATTAATGTTGGGTGCCGGCGATCAGTTCGAATGAACGCAGGCGCGCACTGTGATCATAGACGTCTGAGACGATAATGAGTTCGTCAGCGCCGGTCTCGGAGACCAACGCCTCTATGCCTTTGCCGACCGTTTCGGGTGACCCAACGATGGAGTGAGCCAGCATGTTCTGGGCCTGGGCTTTCTCAGCAGGGGTCCAGTAATCGTCTATATCGTCGATGGGTGGCTGGCTGAATGAGCGCGTGCCGCGGAGAAGGTTGGCAAATGACATCTTCTGCGTGGTGGAAAGGCGCTGGGCCTCAGCGTCCTTGTCGGCAGCGATGATGTTCACGCCAACCATGGCATATGGCTTTTCAAGCTGTTCGGAAGGCTTGAAGCGGCTGCGATAGATCTCGAGTGCGCCCATCAGGTGCGCCGGCGCAAAGTGCGATGCGAATGCGTAAGGCAAGCCAAGTTCTGCGGCCAGCATCGCCCCGAAATGACTGGACCCCAGAATCCATAGGGGCACATTTGTGCCGGCTGCTGGTACAGCTTGCACACGTTGACCCGGCTGTACTGTCTTGAAGAAGGCCTGCAGTTCCATCACGTCCTGCGGGAAACGCTCAGCGTCTTCATGGGTCGTGCGAAGCGCACGAACGGTGATCTGGTCGGTGCCGGGGGCACGGCCGAGGCCGAGATCGATACGGCCGGGATATAGACGTTCAAGCGTGCCGAATTGCTCGGCGATGACGATCGGCGCATGATTCGGCAGCATGATGCCGCCCGCGCCGACCCTGATCTTATTCGAACCGGCAGCCATGTGGGACACAACAAGCGAAGTCGCCGCACTGGCGATACCGGCCATGTTATGGTGTTCGGCCACCCAGATGCGGTTGTAATCCCAGTTCTCCGCATGCGCCGCGAGGTCACGCGCATTGTCCATGGCGGTGCGGGCATCAGTGCCTTCGGTCACTCGGACAAGGTCAAGAATGGATAGTTTGGTCATCAGTCAGGGCTCCGGAATGGCGTCGCGCGGTTGCGCCGAGCATTTGGCAGCAACATGCTGTGGCTTACTTGGGGACGCGTCGGGCCTAAGTCAAAAAACTCACTGAGTGCCGCTGGGGAAGGGGATTCGCAGTCCCCTCTCCGCATTGAAAAACCATGCTTAAGCCCGTAGCAAAACAATAAAAAACCCGTCGGAAACCCGTCAAGGATGACCGGAGCCCGTCGATAACACCGTCGAGGAACTGCCTATGCCCGGGACCAATGTGCTCTCCGATATCCGCATCGCTGACATGACGACGGTCATTTTCGGTCCCTATTGCACGCAGACACTCGCCGATATGGGCGCTGATGTCGTGAAGGTCGAACCTGCGGCAGGCGATGACTTCCGCAATGTCGGCAAGCCAGTGAACACAAAAAGCATGGGCCCGTGTCACCTGACGATCAATCGTGGCAAGCGCTCGGTGGTCTGGGACCTGAAATCGGAAGAGGGCAAAGCGGCTATCACCAAGCTGATCCAGCACAGTGATGTATTCATTCACAACGTCAGGGAGGACGCCGTGGCGCGGGTCGGGCTGACCTATGACGAGGTCAAGGCGATCAAGCCGGATATCGTCTATGTGCATTGCACGGGCTTCGGGTCGAGCGGGCCCTACGCCGGGCGCCCGGCCTATGACGACCTGATCCAGGGCCTGTCGGGCACGGCCAGCCTGTTGCCTCGCGTGGATGGCAATCCTGCGCCGCGCTTCCTGCCGACGGCCATCGCCGACAAGGTGTCTGGCCTGCATGCCGTCTATGCCACGCTCGCAGCGCTGCGTAAGCGCGACCGGACAGGCGAAGCCGTGCATGTCGAAGTGCCGATGTTCGAGTGTGTGACGCACTTCCTGCTGGAAGAGCACCTCTACGGAGAGACGTTCGATCCGCCGAACGGTCCAGCCTGCTATCAACGCCAGGTCGATCCTTCACGCCAGCCTCTTGAGACAGCAGATGGATGGATCACGATCGCGCCTTATGTCGACGCGCGGTGGGTTCGCCTGTTTGATGTGCTGGGCGCGCCGGACGAGTTGAAGGATGAACGCCTCAATGACCGGCGGGGACGCTACCACAACATGCCCTACATGATGGAGCGGGTTCAGTCCTATCTTACATCGAAGCCGACGGAGCATTGGCTCGACGCCTTTTCTGCAGCGGACATTCCAGCTGCACGCGTCAATGACATTACAGAGCTGAGGGACGACCCACATTTGCAGGCGGTCGGTTTCTTCCAAAAGCGGGCGCATCCGACCGAAGGAAACTATTGGGAGATGCAGCCGCCAGTGATTTTCAGGGACGAGTCGGCCCGCACAATCCGCCCGGCTCCCCTGATAGGCGAGCATACAGATGAGGTTCTTGCTGAAATTGGCCTCACTGCTGCACCAAAAACAGATTCCAAGGTCTGAAAGCGGGTCTGAACCGATAAATTTCTCGTAACCATTGGGAAACTGTTCGTTTTTTGATGCTAAGCGAGGCTCTCAACATGGTATTGCCTCTGTGACTTGGCGGACTACTTCGTGAAGTGCAGGGACAAAGCCGTGTGGGCGCTTGTTTCCGGGCATTCGTGCGGAAGTCTCGCAGTTTGACGGAACATCATAAGGCATTTGAATGGCACATACTGGCCGTATCTGGAGCAAACTAACTCTGCCGCGCACGCTTGGTGCGGCGATGGCGGTCATGGCGCTTCTGACAGTTCAGGCGTCTGCGCAGGGGCGCGGACCGTCCAGTGTGTTTGTCGCGGAAGTCGGCAAGCAGGATTTCGCCATGCGGATCGAGGCGCTGGGCACGCTGAAGGCAAATGAGCGTGTGGAACTCACGCTCAATGTTGCTGACCGCGTGACAGCTATCTATTTTGACGATGGTGAACGCGTCAAGCAGGGCAAGACTCTTGTCTCCCTCGCGCAGCGTGAACAGGTCGCCTTGGTCGAAGCCGCGCAGGCCACGGCCGACGAAGCCCTTCGCCAATATGAACGAGCTCAGATGCTGGCGAAACAGGATGCGATCGCACAAACCTCGCTTGATGCCGCATTGCGGGACCTAGACAATGCCAATGCCCAGTTGCGCGCTGTGCAGGTGCGCCAGAAGGACCGCGTGCTCGTTGCGCCATTCGATGGCGTTCTTGGTTTTCGCATGGTGAGCGTTGGAACCTATGTAAGGCCTGGTGATGTCGTTGCGACACTGGTCGACGATAGCGAGATGAACCTCGATTTCGAGGTGCCGTCGAATTTCCTCCTGTCACTCAGGGCAGGCGTCACCGTCACGGCGACAACAGATGACCTGCCAGGCATGGAGTTTGCCGGAAAGATCGACAGCGTCGACAATACAATTGATCCGGTAACGCGGTCGGTGCGCGTACGCGCGGTTCTGCCGAACCTGGATCGCGACCTGAAGGCTGGTATGTTCATGCGCGTCACCATTCAGGCTGATGCGCGCACCGCTCTGTCCATTCCGGAAGGAGCAATACAGCCGCTCGGTCCTGACAACTTCGTTTTCGTCGCAGTGGAAGAAAACGGCAAGAAAGTTGCTCGAAAGAGAAAGATCCAGATTGGCCTTCGTCAGGCTGGGAATGTTGAAGTCCTGTCCGGACTCTCCGAAGGCGATCTCATCATTACCGAGGGAGCGATCAAAGCGCGCGACGGGGGTGAAGTCCTCGTGCGTGAACGTTCTGCTGTCTTCCCTGGCGCGTCCGGTAACGGCGCTGCCCTTAACGCGCAATAGCCCGGATGTTGCTGTCAGACGTCTCCGTAAAGCGTCCGGTCTTTGCATCAGTCCTGTCGCTTATCCTGATTATTTTCGGCCTCGTCGCCTATAACCGGCTGGCTTTGCGCGAATACCCGGACATCGACTCGCCAATTGTCACGATCAGCACACGCTATCCCGGTGCATCGGCCAATGTGATCGAAACGCGCATTACGCGCGTTATCGAAGACCGTATCGCTGGCGTCTCGGGCATTCGCTTTATCAATTCGAATTCCACCGATGGCCGCTCGCGTATCAGTATCGAGTTCAGCATTGACCAGGACATTGACGCCGCTGCCAATGATATACGTGACCGCGTATCCGGTGTGCTGAACAATTTGCCGCCCGAAGCCGATCCGCCTGAGATCGAGAAGGCGGACGCGAACGATGATGTCATTATCTGGCTGAACTTTGGCAGCGACCGCCTGACGACGCCTGAACTCACCGATTACGCGGAGCGATACATCGTAGACCGTTTCTCGGCCCTCGATGGGGTCGCGCGTGTGCAGGTCGGGGGCGCGCGCGACTATGCGCTTCGCATCTGGATCGACAGGCGAGCGCTCGCCTCGCGGGGCCTTGCCGTCAGCGATATCGAAAATGCGCTGAGGCGCGAGAATATCGAGGCGCCGGCAGGTAGTCTGGAGTCGGATTCCCGTAACTTCACGGTACGTATCGAGCGGGCCTTCAAGACACCGCAGGACTTTGCTGGACTGGTCATTGCGCAAGGAGATGACGGCTATCTCGTGCGCCTTGGTGATGTGGCGCGTGTTGAGCGTGGCACCGCAGAAGACAGGAACACATTCCGGGGCAATGGCGTGCCCATGGTCGGGCTGGGCATCATCAAACAGTCAACTGCGAACACAGTCGAGGTGGCTGCCGCAGCGAGAAACCTGGCCGACGAGATCAGCAAGTCGCTTCCGGAAGGCATGGTTATCGCCCGGGGGTCTGATTCATCGATCTTCATCGATGCATCCATTCGCGAGGTCTACAATACGCTGTTCATTGCTGTTGGACTGGTAACGGTCGTCATCTTCATGTTCCTGGGCAGCTTGCGATCGACGATCATTCCGGCCATCACCGTGCCGATCTCGATTATTTCCACGTTCATCGTGTTGCTGGCGCTTGGGCTGTCGATCAATCTGCTGACACTGCTTGCACTGGTGCTCGCCATTGGCCTTGTAGTGGACGATGCCATCGTCGTGCTTGAGAACATTCACCGGCGGATGGATGAGTACGGCGAAACGCCGCTGGTGGCGGCCTATCGCGGGACGCGTCAGGTGGGCTTTGCGGTGATCGCAACGACTATGGTGCTGATCGCGGTGTTCATCCCTATCACTTTCCTGCAGGGCAATGTCGGACGCCTATTCACTGAATTTGCGCTCACCATGGCCGCTGCCGTCTTCTTCTCCAGTATCTTGTCGTTGACGATCGTGCCGATGCTGTCTTCAAAGCTGTTGAAGCCCAAGGCCACCACCGGCGTGATGCGTTACATCCCGCTGGCGATCGATAGCGTCTTTGCGCGTCTCAGGGCGGGTTATGGCTGGATATTGAGCAAACTCATTTACCGGCCGATCTTTGTGATGCTGATCTTGCTGGGCATTTTCGGCGGTGCCGCCTGGCTTTACCAGAATATCGACGAAGAGTTTGTGCCTCAAGAAGACCGCGGCACTTTCTTCATCAGCATTCGCGGTGAGGAAGGCGCGTCGTTCGACTACATGGCGACCTATCTTGATGAGATCGAGCAGCGCCTGTTGCCTTATACGGAATCAGGCGAGGCAACTCGGCTTCTGGTACGCGCGCCTGGATTTGGTAGTGCGAGCTTCAACCAGGGCTTTGTCGTCGTCGTGCTGGAGGACTGGGCGAAGCGCCGATCCGGGGACGAGATCATTGCGGAGATAAATCGCAAGCTGTCTGACATGCCGGGCATACGGGCCTTTGCGGTCATGCGACAGGGGCTCGGCGGGGGCAACGGCAAGCCCGTCCAGTTCGTGCTTGGCGGGCCGTCCTATGAGGAGTTGACGCAGTGGCGCGATACGTTTGTCGCCGCGCTGGAGGAGAACAACCCGGGCCTGGTGGATATCGACTGGGACTATAAGGAAACCCAGCCTCAGTTCCGTATCTTGATCGACTATGACAGGGCCGCCGACCTTGGCGTTACCGTCTCCGACGTGGGCAACACGTTGCAGACCATGCTCGGATCGCGCCGCGTGACCACTTATACCGACCAGGGCGAGGAATATGACGTCATCCTGGAGGGCCTGCGGTCCGACCAGAATACGCCCATGGACGTACAGAATATATATGTGCGCTCGTCGCGCTCGGGCCAGCTTGTTCCGCTGTCGAGCCTGACCAAGATCGATTCCATTGCCGACAGTCCGAGCCTCAACCGTTATAATCGCGTGCGATCCATCACGATTGAAGCGGGCCTTGCACCGGGCGTCTCGCTTGGCACGGCGCTGAACGGCATGGAGCGCATCGCCAAGGAGGTGCTGCCAACCGAGGCCACGATTGACTACAAGGGCCAGTCGCTTGACTTCAAATCGTCCGGAGGCTCGATCCTGTTCGTATTCGCGATCGGCCTTGTGATCGTGTTCCTGGTCTTGGCGGCCCAGTTTGAAAGCTACCGGCATCCGATCATCATCATGCTATGCGTCCCGGCTACCATTGCTGGCGGTTTGCTGGGGCTTTGGCTGACGGGCAACACGCTGAACATCTATACGCAGATCGGGTTGATCATGCTCGTCGGCCTTGCGGCCAAGAACGGTATTCTGATCGTCGAATTTGCCAACCAGCTGCGCGATGAGGGCGAGGAATTTGATGTGGCACTGCGGGAAGCGGCACTTGCACGTTTCCGTCCCATCGTGATGACCAGCCTGACCACGGCAGCGGGCGCTGTGCCACTTATCCTTTCCGAAGGGGCCGGGGCTGAGACACGCCAGGCCATCGGAGTCGTCATTCTGTTCGGCGTGATCACTGCCGCCTTCATTACGGTTCTGTTCGTGCCGACAGCCTATGCGCTTATCGCGCGAAAATCGGGTTCGCCGAATGACGTGGCCCGACGCCTTGAGGTCGAGGAAAAAGAAGCCGATTTGGTCCCAGCGCCCGCTGAATAGGGTTTTCCCTGCCCAATCAGTCCGGCCGCGTGACAAAGAGGCGAGATAATAACTCGGAACTGCCGTCTTGTTGGCAGAAACCCATTATGCGTGCCCAAGGTTGCATCTGGCCACTCCTTTTGGTCGTGCAGATGGGCGATTCGCCTTGAATTCACGCCGGGCTGACCCAGAAGCTTGCTAAAATCCAGCAACAATAAGGGGACCGGTGATATTCAGCTTCATGGCAATACCTAAGACACGATCAATGCAAATCGGACGCGGCAAGCTGGCTGTCGGCCCATTGCTTTGCCTGTGGCAGCGGAGCGTGCCTCAGCTATCGTTAGGCAGCCCATGAACGTGCCTCCGTGCGATCCCCCCGTAATGCCGTTGGAGATTTTGCTTGTTGAAGACGATGTCGTGCGAGCGGCGATCTTCGACGAGGGCTTGGGCAATACGGCGAATGTGCGCCGGATAGGCGAGCTGTCTGTGCAATCGGTCATCGCTGCGACCGACATTCACAAAGCCGATCTACTCATTATCAGCCGCCATGTGCCGGATGACGAGGTGATCCGCGTTGTGGAAGAGCTTTCAGGCAGGCGCCCGATGCCGATTGTTGTTTTCGTTGAAGCCGACCAGGGAGACCTAGCGCGCCGCGCGATCAGGGCAGGAGCCAGCGGCTACATTGTCAGCGGCCTGTCTCCGGCGCGGGTTGGCCCGGTGCTTGACGTTGCAATGGAACGTTTCCGGCTGATGGATGCGCTGCATAAGGAATTGTCGCGGTCCAAGAGCGACCTGGAAGCCCGGAAACTGATCGAGCGGGCCAAGGGGTTACTGATGGAGCAGCGGGGCGTCACAGAGCATGCCGCTTATGAAGCCCTGCGCAAGATGGCCATGTCGCGGGGGAAGCCTGTGCGCGAGATTGCAGAGACGATTGTCGCCATCTCGAACATGCTTCCGTGATGGTTCTGCTTTCGCCTGTGGTCAGGTCTCTCTCACGTGAGCCTGAGGTGCTCTCGTATTCAAATACTCAGACACCGTCACTGCACCTACATTAAGCTTCCTTCATGTTGCGGTGCATCATTCCTGTGCGCCCGGTCATAGTAGAGCCAGAAGCATATAGATTTCAGTTTGAGCCGGGCCGTGCTGCGGGTATGCTGGAAGCTGGTTCAACGATGAACCGAAAACGCGGCCCAATGCTGGGCCAGCACTGCCAGTCGCCCAGTGAAGGCGACTTTACCACAAATCGGGAGATGCATCGGGATCTCTTATCGACTTTTCCCATGCGCCGCTTTGCAGCGCATACGGAGGAGAAACTGAGTTAATCCGCTCTGCGGATGGGGTCGCGCTGCCCGACAAGCAGCGCAACAAAACGGGGTAGTAAATTATGAAAACTTCTTTTCGAACATATCTGATGTCCGGTGTGTTTCTGGCCGCAGGAGGCCTGACCGCCGCTGCACAGGAACTGGCGGTCGCCGACGAAACCTCAGTTCAGGAGACAATTACGGTCACCGGCTCGCGGGGCAAACCGCGTACAGTCGCCGATTCTGCTGTGCCGATTGACGTTCTGGATGAGGCCACAATCAAGGATGTTTCGTTCACAGACACGAACGACGTTCTGAAAACACTGGTGCCTTCCTACACAATCGGCCGTGAGCCGATCTCTGACGGCTCCACATTCGTACGTCCGGCAGCCCTTCGCGGCCTGTCGTCTGACAAGACGCTTGTTCTCGTGAACTCCAAGCGCCGTCACCGCGCAGCGCTGGTGTCGATCGGTGGTTCGGGTACGCAAGGTCCTGACGTGGCGACCATCCCGGCCTCTGCTCTGAAAACAGTCGAAATCCTGCGCGATGGTGCTGCAGCACAATATGGTTCCGACGCCATTGCCGGCGTTATCAACTTCATCCTGAAGGATTCGGCAGAAGGCGCCGAAATAACCGTTCAGGGTGGCCAGTATTACGAAGGTGACGGTGAAGACCTACTGATCGCCGGGAATATCGGACTGCCACTCGGTGAGAATGGCTTCATCAATATCAGCCTTGAGGGCACGAGCGCGCAGCCGACAAGCCGTGGCAAGCAATGGGATTCGACAACATCCTTCGACGTCGACGCCTATGTCGCGGCAAATCCTGACAAGGCTTACCTTTACGGCCCTGGCGGCGACTATGACTCAAGCAACGTGCAGATCTGGGGACAGCCTGAATCGGAAGCTTTCCGTTCATTCGTGAACATGGGCTACACGCTTCCTGGCGGCCAGGAGCTGTATGCTTTCGCGAACTACTCGAACTCATCGGCCGATGGCGACTTCAACTATCGTTTCCCGGGTAACTCCGTGAACGGTCCGCTGATCCGCCTGCAAGACGGTTCAACGTACAAGTTCGACAGCCTTTTCCCGGCCGGCTTTACGCCGCGCTTCTTCGGCAATGTTGTCGACTATTCGACGACCGGTGGTATCCGTGGTGAATTCACACCAGACTTCACCTATGATTTCTCGGCGCGCTACGGCAAGAACCAGATCAATTACAAGCTGGGCAATACGGTCAACCCGTCGCTCGGTGACAGTTCACCAACTGTCTTCCATCCGGGCGACCTGATTTCGGATGAAGTCGCGGTTGCTGCTGACTTTGTCTATTCCTACGAAATGGGCGGTTTAGCCAGCCCGGTCGATTTCAGCTTCGGTGCTGAGTGGCGGGATGAGGGCTATGAAGCCGTCGCAGGCGACGAAGCCTCCTACATTGCCGGCCCATATGCCTTTGCCGATCCATGGGGTTTCTGTGATGGAGCCGCTCCTACTGCGGCTGGTGCTGCCGTTATTGCAGACGGTTCATCGCTCGACTGTGCCAACACCTCAGATCCGGTCTATACACTCAACGGCGTTGGCTCGAATGGCTTCCCTGGGTATTCGCCCGATTATTCCGGTTCCCTCAATCGCGACAGCTACGGTGTCTATGCCGGTGCTGCTGCTGACCTTACTGATGCCTTGTTCGTGGAAGTCGCGGGCCGGTTCGAAAACTATTCGGATTTCGGCGAAACAACGAACGGCAAGATTGCTGCACGTTGGTCGGTCACACCGAACATCAACATCCGTGGTTCTGTCGGTACAGGCTTCCGGGCACCAACGCCGGGCCAGCTGGCCACGACGAACGTGTCCACACGCTTCCCGGCAGGTGAACCGGTCGCATCCGGTCTCTTCCCGGCTTCTAACCCTGTGTCACAATTCCTCGGGGCCGAAGAGTTGAAGCCTGAGAAATCGACGAACTACTCACTTGGTGCAACGGGTTCGTTTGGTCCACTCAGTGTCACGCTTGACCTCTACAAGATTGACATCAGCGATCAGTTCTATGCATCGCGTTCTATCACCGTGACGCCGGAAATTCGGGATCAGCTGATTGCTGCAGGCGTTCCAGGGGCTGACACTATCGGCGCTGTTCAATTCTTCCAGAACGCATTTGACTCCTCAACCGAGGGTGTTGATCTGGTCATGACTTATGTAGCCGATTGGGGCACGGCGGGCTCGACAGCCTTCACGCTCAGCTCGAACTACAACACATTCTCGGTTGAGAAGGTCAACATTGATGGGCTGTTCCTTGAGGAAGATGTGTACGACTTCGAGAACGGCACGCCCAACTACCGGACAACCTTCACGGTGACGCACTCGATCGGGGCATATACGTTCCTCGGCCGGGCGAACTATTTCGGAGCGTACAACCCGTCGCAGTGTTTCACTGGCGCCGCAGCAGACGGTTATAGCTGCCCAGGCGGCTTGATCACGGAAGATTCGGGTAGCGAGATCTTGTTCGACCTCGAGGCAAGCTATGCCTATGACGACACGACCAAGTTCACAATCGGTGCCCGCAATATCACCAATGAATACCCCTACGAGCCCGAATACGCCACTCTGCGCGAAACGGGCAACGGCCGTATTTACCGCTCCGACTCAATTGTCGATTGGCAAGGTGGTTTTGTCTATTTGAAGGCAACCAAGAGCTTCTGATGCTTATGAGCACAATCTGACCGTCCTTTAGGCAGATAACAAAAAATACAGGGAGCGAGGTAACTCGCTCCCTGCTTCGCTTTCGGGACTGTGCTTATCGTCCCTGGGAGCACCCCATCATCAAACAGAAGCACTCAATTTCATGTCATTATCAAATCTCGATCTGGCTCACATCAGCCAGCTGATCGCCGTTTTGCTTGCTGCAGGCCTTGTTGCAGGATTCGTCGCAGGACTTTTTGGTATCGGGGGCGGCTTCGTTGTCGTTCCAGCCCTTCTGCTCACTTTCAACGTATTCAATGTCGATAGTAATGTGATCACTCACCTTGCGATCGGCACATCCCTCGCCACCATCATCGTCACTTCTCTTCGCTCGCTGCATGCGCACAACAAACGCGGCGCCGTTGATTTCAAGATCATCCGCGACTGGACCCTATGGCTCGTGATCGGTGCCGTCATCGGGATTGTCATTGCGCGTTATATGGATGGTCGTTCGCTGAAATGGATATTTTCCGTCGGCGTCTTCCTGATGGGCGTTCACTTCATTGCACCTGTCTTGCAACCGAAAAAGGCCATTACGACCGATATGCCACAAGGACCACTTCTTGCGGCGATCGCGACATTCCTAGGCGGGTTCTCGGCCTTGCTCGGCATCGGTGGTGGTACGATCGCGGTGCTGGTCATGACCGCATGTGGCCGACCGATTCACCAAGCTGTTGCGACTGCAGCCGGTTTTGGCGTGATCATCGCGGTGCCAGGCGCCATTGGATTTGCGATCCTTGGCCTTGGTGAGGAGGGCTTGCCATTCGGTTCGATTGGCTATGTCAACGTGATTGCCGTTCTGGCAATTACTGCTATGTCTTTCATTACCGCGCCTCTTGGAGCGCGCGCCGCGCACAGTCTCAACGCCGTAGCACTGAAGCGCACTTTCGGGATTTATCTCGTCGCAACGTCTGCGATCGTCCTGTACAATTCGCTTACTTCCTGATCCTTCATTGGGAGCCTCGGAACGCCTGCCGGGGAACATCCCATTTATAAACCAACCAACAACTGGGGAAATAAAATGGCATTTGATATTTCACGACGCTTAGTTCTGACGGGAGCCGTCGGCGCAACCGTCGCGTGCGCAACGGCGTGCACGACTACACAAACGGCAACAGCTGAAGCGGCTTTTCCTGCCAATGCTCCGTCGGCTGATCCTGAACTGCTTGGCCCACGGGACGGTGTGGCGCTGCTTTCACGCAACGAAAACCCATACGGTCCGGCTCCATCTGCGCTGAAAATGATCGAGTATGCCGGCAAGAAGGGCGCCTACTATCCGGACATCGCCGGCGCGAAACTGGCCGAGATGATCGCCGAGCGCCATGGCGTTACGCCGGACATGATCGCGATCACAACCGGTTCAGGTGAAGCGCTCAGCGCCATCGCCCTGATCTATGGTCAGAAAGGCCCCATCGTTGCGCCACGCCTTTTCTGGGATACGACAGCCCTCTACGCCGTGAACCTTGGCATGGCCGAAATCGACCGTGTCGCGCTTGCCCCCGACATGAGCACCGATCTTGCCGCCATCGAAGCCAAAGTGACGACGAACACCGGCCTCGTCCAGCTTTGTAACCCGAACAACCCGACCGGCCTCGTCGCTGATCCGGTTGCCCTCAAGGCTGCTGTTGTGCGCATGTCCAAAATCACGACGGTACTCGTCGATGAAGCCTATATGGAACTGGCCGACGATCCTGATGGCAACACCTGTATCGGTCTCGTAAAGGAAGGGCACAATGTCATCGTGTCGCGCACCTTCTCGAAAATCTACGGTATGGCCGGTATTCGCGTCGGCTACACGATCTCGTCGCCTGAAATCGCCGCCAAAATCCAGTCGACTGCCATGTCATGGATTTCCGGTGTCGGCCTCGCTGCCGCAATCGGTAGCTACAACGACACGGCCTTCCTCGACTTCTCGAAGGGTAAAATTGTTGAAGGCCGCAAGATGGTCCTCACCACGCTCGACGCGCTCGACCTGGAATACCTGCCGTCGCAGACGAACTTCGTCTACTTCAAGTCAGGCAAGCCAGCGAACGATGTGGCCAAGGCCATGAAGGAACGCGGCATCTACATTCGCGGCCAGTACATGGACTACACGGACTGGACGCGCGTCTCGATGGGCAAAATCGAAGACATTGAGCGTTTCTGCAAGGCGCTGCCGGAAGTTGTCGGCGCCTGATCTCCAGCGAATTTGAAACGAGTGAGAGGCCGGGGCAAAAGCTCCGGCCTTTTTCTTTTGGGGGAAGGGGGCGGTGTTGCGGCCAAACTTCGAATCAGTGGTGACCCCTGCAGGACTTGAACCTGCAACCGTCGGATTAGAAGTCCGGTGCTCTATCCAGTTGAGCTAAGGGGCCACGCGGGTGACGCGCCTTAGTGCGTCCAGGGCTGCTTGCGGTCAAACGCGAAATTCTCGCTGTACGTCTTTACCAGACGTTTGCGCTCGCGCGACTCTTCAACCCGGAATGTCATGCCTTCGCGTTGGGCATATTCGACGGCTTCGTCCTGTGTATCAAATTCGAGGCGGACTTGACCGGATGTATCGTCAATGCTGGTCCAGCCCATGACGGGGTCAGCACTGCGATGTGCACCGGGTTTCACGAATTCGAGGACCCAAGCCTTGGTCTTGCCGCGACCGGACGTCATGGCGCTTTTGCTGGGTCTGTAGATCCGCGCTTCCATCTGACCGCCTCGTCTCGTCGAGAAGTTGTTGGTCGGAGCGAGAGGATTCGAACCTCCGACCCTCTGGTCCCAAACCAGATGCGCTACCAGGCTGCGCTACGCTCCGGAGTCCCGTAATAATGGGAGCAGGCGCGGGCGCAAGCCCTTTTCAGCTGTAATTCCCAACAGTTTTTGCCTGATTGTGAAATTTCTTATGAATCAGCACTTTCTTGTCAGGCGGGCAGCCAAAAAACCTCAGCTCTTGCGCTTTTTCTGCCGCATCAACCCTTCCTGAGCCACGCTGGCGACCAGCTTGCCGTAGCGATTGTAGATGCTACCGCGGTTGAAACTGCGTCCACCGCCGGCAAACGGGCTGTCCATCACATAAAGATGCCAGTCGGAGAACTTCACGGGCGCATGGAACCAGATCGCGTGATCGAGGCTGGCCGACATTAGCTTCGGATCGAACCATGTCAGTCCGTGTGGTCGGTTTCCCGTACCGAGGAGGCTCATGTCGGACGCATAAGCCAAAAGGCACTGGTTCAGCGCCTGATCATCGCCCGCATCGCGCGCAACACGCATCCAGACCTGATGTGAGTCGCTCGCCGGCGCGGGATTGAACAGGTCCAGCGGCGATACATCACGCATTTCAATGTCACGTTCGCGCGTGAACTCGTGACGAATGCTCTCCGGGACCTGATCGGCGATCTCGAGACGTCGATCCCGCAGACCTTTCAGCGTCTCCGGATCGGGCGCTTCTGGCATGTCATGCTGGTGTTCCCAGCTCTCTTCGGGGACTTGGAAGCTGGCGGCCAGGTTGAATATCTGTTTGCCGTGCTGGATGGCGACCACGCGCCGTGTCGTGAAGCTGCCGCCGTCCCGCGCATGGTCGACCTGGTAGATGATCGGCACTTTTGGGTCACCTGGCCGAATGAAATAGGCATGCAGTGAATGGCAAATCCGGTCTGCAGACACAGTGCGCTGCGCCGCGACAAGCGCCTGAGCGATCACCTGCCCCCCGAAAACACGCTGGTTTGCGCGTTCATCGGGGCTCTGACCCCGAAACAGGTCAAGCTCCAGCTGCTCTATATCGAGCAGCACCAAAAGGTCTTCAACAGGATCAGACATCGCGCACCCTCAGCTTCGCATCGGCTGCAAGTACCAGAGACACTCAAGCGTGCAAACCCGTCATGACCTTTGTGCCAGCGTGTGACCCTTTGACAAGCTGGCTATCCCGCGCTCTGCTTGTCAGATGACACTATCCATGGGCTATAAAGCACCTGACCTAGAGCGAGGACGACCCACTTCATGAACTTCCTATCCATACTGTCCCGCGAGTTGCAATTTTATCAGTCAATACGCGGCCTGACCAAGTGGACAAAGGATATCAGTCCCGATTCAGAGCGACTGGTGGCCGATGATGTGGAGGATGTGGTCGACCGCCACGGCGCCAATGTCGCGTTCCGGTTCGAAGGCACTTTGACCACGTATGACGAGTTCGATGCGCGGGCAAATCGGTTTGCTCATTGGGCCTTGGACGAGGGGCTGGCGGCCGGTGATTGCGTCGCCCTCTTCATGGAGAATCGGCCTGATTACGTAGCGTTCTGGTATGGAATGTCGAAGATCGGTGTTGTCACTGCGCTCATCAACTCAAACCTTGAGGGCGACGCCCTCGCGCATTGTATCAATATCGCCGATGCCAAACGCATCATTACCGGCACTGATCAGGATAGCGTCATCAAGGCTTCTTCAGGTCTGTTCACTTCGGCACCCGCAGTCTGGTCACTGGGCGGATCCGAGGGCAATGACCTCGAAGCGGCGATTAAGGGCGTAACGGCGACACGGCCATCGCGCGAATACCGCGCTGCGCTGCATGGGCGCGATCTCTGCTTGTATGTCTACACGTCTGGGACCACGGGCCTGCCCAAAGCGGCGAAACTGACCCAGGCGCGCACGCAGGGCATGATGCGCACGTTCATATCGCCTTGCCATATTACTGAGCGCGACCGGATCTATCTTACGCTGCCGCTTTATCACGGCACGGGTGGCCTGTGCGGCGTCGGCCAGGCGTTGATGACGGGGGCGTGCATCATCCTGCGCCGCAAGTTCTCTGCCAGTGCTTTCTGGGATGACGCGACAGACGATGGCGCGACGTCTATCGTCTATATTGGTGAGCTGTGCCGCTACCTGCTGAACCAGCCGACCCACCCAAAAGAGCGCGCGCACAAGATCCGCACCGGTTTCGGTAATGGCCTGCGGGCAGAAGTGTGGGCCGAGTTCCAGGAACGGTTCAACATCAACCATCTTTGTGAGTTCTATGGCTCAACTGAGGGCAATGTCAGCTTCCTCAACTTCGACGGCAAGATTGGCGCAGTCGGGCGTATTCCCGGCTGGCTTGAGAAACAGTTCGCGCATATCGCCTTTGTGAAATTCGACATCGAGAAAGAGGAACCAATTCGCGGACCGGAGGGCTTTTGCATACGTACGGATGTCGATGAGGCGGGCGAGGCCCTGGGCCGTATTGGCGAGGATATCCGCAACCGCTTCGAAGGCTATAATGACGAGCAGGCGACGAAGAAGAAGATCTTGCGTGATGTTTTCGAAAAGGGTGACATGTGGTTCCGGACCGGCGACCTAATGCGCAAGGATAAGGACGGCTATATCTATTTTGTTGACCGCATCGGCGACACGTTCCGATGGAAGGGCGAAAACGTCTCCACAAATGAAGTCGGCGAGGCGCTCTCAGGCATTCCGGGCGTCGCGACGGCGAATGTCTATGGTGTTCCGTTGCCCGGCTATGATGGCAAGGCGGGCATGGCGGCCATCACGATGGATGGCGATGTCGATTTCGAGGGCATGTATGTAGCGCTCGGCCACAAGCTGCCAAGCTATGCGATACCAATCTTCATCCGTGTCCAGCGTGATGCGGAGACGACGGGAACCTTCAAGTACCGCAAGGTGGAGCTGGTCAAGGAAGCCTTTGACATTGACGAAGTGACTGACCCGATCTGGATGTATCATCCTGAGCGCAAAGAATATGTTCCGTTCACGCAGGACAGGTATGATTCCCTTCGCTCGGGCGCCTTCAAGTTCTGAGGGTCAGTTGATCCGGCCCATGCGCTGTTCAAGGCGTGTGGAAAACCATGAGATGATACGGCGCCAGATTTCATCTTTCATGACCGCCCCCTCGACATCGTGGTCGATGCTGGGGTTGTCATTGATCTCGATGATCACGACTCCATTATCGGTTTCCTTAAGGTCGACACCATAGAGCCCGTCGCCAATGAGGCGCGCAGCCCGCACGGCAACGTCGACCACTTCTGGGGGGGCGTCCTCTATAGGCAGTGTGGTGAATCCGCCTTCACTGGTCTTGCCGCCAGGGCCGTGCTTGATGATCTGCCAGTGTCCCCGCGCCATGCGGTACTGGCAGGCGTACATGGGTTCGCCGTTGAGTACACCGATACGCCAGTCGAACTTGGTTGGGATGAATTCCTGCGCGATCACCAGAGCCGTGTCGTCGAACATGCCTTTGACGGCTGTCTTCAGCTCTTCGAGCGTGGTTGCCTTGACCATGTGATTACCGAAGGAACCATCAGGCGTCTTCAGGATAACAGGAGAGCCAAGCCGCGCGAAGGCTGCAGTGAGGTCTGACTTTTCATCAAGGATTTCGGTGCGCGGGATAGGGAGACCGGCTTTCTCGAGGATTTCCTTAAGATAGACCTTGTTTGTACAGCGGATCATCGAGTGCGTATCATCAATAACCGGCATGCCCTCCTGCTCGGCGCGCCGTGCGAACCGATAGGTGAAATTGTCGATGGATGTTGTCGCGCGGATGAAAAGAGCATCAAATTCCGCAAGGCTTGTCAGGTCAGATGGCTCGATCAGTTCGACTTCAACACCCATCTTGGCTGCGACATCAGCGAGCCGTTTGATCGATGAAGGCTTCGACGGCGCGTGTTGTTCCTTTGGGTCGACCAGAACAGCAAGCGACCACTTAGCGGGCGCCTTTGTCTTGGGTGCGCTCACTCGGCCGCTTGTATAAGTCGCCATGGCTTCCAGGAAGAAGGCCCGGCGCGTGTCTTTGAGCTTGTGAGGGGAAACGATACGCACGCGCGCAATGCCGCTGGGCGTGCTGTCGTCGAACTCGACCTCAAGCGCAGGTGTGCGAAACCAGTCTGACACTTCGCGCGCGAGCTTCTCGTATCCGGGAACTTCCGATTTCGAGAAGGCGACGAACAGGCTCTCAATTTCGGGCGCGCCCTTGGCGCGGGCTTCGCGCAGCCGTTCGCCAAGGTCGGGCAGGGCATGAGTGTAGAGACCCTTGGCCGACAGCTCGACCATGGTCTGCACGCTCGGGCTGACCCGGTGGCCGCGGGCCTCTGCCAGAAGCGAGGCATAATAGCCCTCAGACTGGTAGGCGTAGGACCGCGAAAGGTTCAGGATATAGGGGCGACGTCCCGCAAACAGGGCGGGTTTGGAAATATAGTCGCTGACCCGGAGCACCTTGTGAGGCGTTTCGGCCTGTGAAATGTCGCTCGCCGTTTCGACGAGGATAACCCAGTCGGTCATCGGCTTTCACTCACGGACATGCCAAGGGGCTTTTCCATCCGCACTGCGGTCTCTCCATTCGGGTAGTAGCCTGCAACGCGCGCAATTACGCGATAACCGCTGCGCTCGTAAAGTAGAATAGCATTGTGGTTTGATTCGCGCGCTTCTAGTCGCATCCGTTCGCATCCCTTCTCTTTGGCAGCAGTTTCGCCAGCCGCCATGAGCTTCCGTGCTACGCCCTTACCACGAATGTCAGGGCTGACCGAAAGCGTATACAGGCGCGCTATCGCGCTGCCGTCGCGCAAGAGCAACACGGCGGCCCCGACAAGAGTTCCGTTCAATTCGGCCACATGAGCGATTGTGTTGCCGTCCAGCAGCCGGCGCCAGGTGCGTCGTGGGAAGCGGTCTTCTTGAGGGAAGGCCTCTTCGATCCGGACCAGACCGGCCAGATCGCCACGCGTAGCCAGCCGGATGATCGGCTCACCGATCAGCGTCATACGCGCACCATGTCGTCCCGGTGGATGATGGCGGGGCGACCGCGATAGCCGAGGGTTGCTTCCACTTCGTCGCTCTGGAGACCGATGACACGCAGGATGTCGGCAGAGCTGTAGGACGTGACTCCCTTGGCGATTACGGGGCTGTTTTCGGCCTTGATGGCCACGGCAGCCCCGCGTTCGAACCCACCCAGAACCCCGGTAATGCCCACAGCAAGTAAGCTCGCACCCCCTTGAAGTGCCAGCGCGGCGCCAGCATCAACTAGGATTGTGCCTTCGGGTTTCAGGTGGCCCATCAGCCAGGCTTCGCGCGCGCGCGCGGGTGTGGTGTCGGCGACGATCAGGGTCGAGAGCGCGCCTTCCTCGATGGCGCGCAGCGGGTGTTCGCGGTTGCCACGCGTGATGATGGTGGAGCAGCCCGCCGCATGGGCGATGCGCGCCGCTGCGAGTTTGGTCACCATGCCACCTGAGCCGACACCCGCAGATGCATTAGCGCCGGTTGCCATGGCGTCATGCTCGGCTGAAAGTTCTGTTAAAACAGGGATGTGGGTGGCTTGAGGATCTGTGTTCGGGTCGGCGGTATAGAGGCCGTCAATATCTGAAAGGAGTACGAGCAGGTCCGCCCCCATCATCTGGGCGACGCGCGCCGCCAGCCGGTCATTGTCGCCATAGCGGATTTCGTCCGTCGCGACCGTGTCGTTCTCATTGATGACCGGGACAATGCCGGCATCAAGCAGGGTTTCCAGTGTCGCGCGCGCATTCAGCCAGCGCCGCCGCGTTTCGGTGTCGCTGAGGGTCAGCAAAGCTTGCCCAACAATGATGTCATGGGAGGCAAAGGCGCTGGCGAGCGCCGCCATAAGGCGTGGCTGGCCGATTGCAGCGGCGGCCTGTTTCTGGTCCAGCCGAGCGGGGGTGGGTGAGCCGAGGTCCACCCGTCCCAGTGCCACGGCGCCCGACGAGACGAGGATGACATCCTTTCCGCGCGCGCGCAGGTCTGAAATGTCGGCAGCAAGGCGCGCCAGCCAATCGGTGCGGGCCTTGCCATATTCGGCAATCAGGGCGGATCCTGTTTTGACGACGATCCGCTTTGCTGTCCGAAAACTTTCGCCTGTCATGCTGCGCAGCCTGTCAACATGAGAGACTGGCGTTTGTGTGCGCTCTGTGCTGTCTGGGCAATCAGATTTACCCCATTACGTACAAGGCCAACACGATGCCCCAATTCGACATGATCCTGATTTCGCCTGAAGCTGCAGCCCGTGCCGACGTGCTTGAACACACGGCGGGAACGCCCGTTCGCGAAGGCGGCGGGGACGAGACCTATCGCTGCGGGGCGTGCAAGACCAAGCTCATGATTAATGTGGCCCATCACGACGCCCATGGCGTCGTCGTCAAATGCGGCAAGTGCGGGAAGATCAACACGGAACCCCACCATCACCATCACTAACCGACGCAGACTGGCGATCAGGGCGCCCATGTTCCGTCCTCGCTGACGCCGTCAGCCTCCGCTTCAGCTTGCAGTCCGAGGTGTTTCACGATGGCAAAGAGGGCCTCGCGGACACCTTCGCCCGTGACGCCGGAAATCAGCATCGGCTTGCCCTTGTAGACTTTTTTCAGCTGCTTGAGCTGGTCTGCAACGAGTTCTGGATTGAGCGCGTCGATCTTGTTCAGGCCAACAATTTCGGGGCGTTCCGCCAGTTCTGGGCTGTAGTCTTCCAGTTCCTTGCGGATTGTACGGTAGGCGCCTGCCGGGTCATCCTGTGTGCAGTCGATAAGGTGCAGCAGGACTTTACAGCGCTCGACATGACCGAGGAAACGGTGGCCAAGGCCTGCACCTTCAGCGGCGCCTTCAATTAGACCCGGAATGTCGGCAAGTACGAATCGTGTGTTCGGTCCCAGGTCAACAACGCCCAAGCCAGGGTCCAACGTTGTGAAGGGATAGTCGGCTATCTTGGGGTTCGCGGCCGTTACAGCGCTCAGGAAGGTCGACTTGCCGGCGTTGGGCAAGCCCACCAGACCGGCATCAGCAATCAGCTTCAGACGCAGCCAAAGCCAGCGTTCCTCGCCTTCCTCGCCTGCGTTGGCCCGGCGCGGAGCCTGGTTGGTGGATGATTTGAAACGGAGATTGCCCCAACCTCCATTGCCGCCGCTCGCGAGTTGGACGCGCTGACCGATCTCTGTCAGGTCTGCGACCATGGTTTCCTGATCTTCTTCGAAGATTTGTGTGCCAATCGGCAATTTCAGGGTCACATCATCGCCCTTGGCGCCGGTGCGTTGCTTGCCCATGCCATGGCCGCCGCGTTTCGCTTTGTGGTGCTGTTGGTAGCGGTAGTCGATCAGGGTGTTGAGCCCATCGACCGCTTCGGCCCATACATCACCGCCGCGTCCGCCATCGCCGCCGTCAGGGCCGCCATACTCGACATACTTCTCGCGCCGGAACGAGACGCATCCCGCTCCGCCGCCACCGGACTTGATATAAACTTTGGCCTGATCAAGGAATTTCATCGGGTTCTCTTACGCGTTTCGCGCGAGGCGCGCCATGTCGAAGTGTTCAACGGTTTCGCCCCGGCCAAGTGAAAACAGCTTGCTGCGACCGGCACGCATGAAGCCCAGCTTGTGGAGGACACGTCCTGATGCCGGGTTATCAACGAAGTGTCCTGACAGGAAAGCCGTTTCACCCCGGCGTTCCAGCCATGAGAGCAAGGTTTTAGCTGCCTCGGTCGTCAAGCCTTTGCCCCAAGCCATTGGCGCGAGCCAATAGCCAATCGTGAAGGGCGCCCCTTCGGACTTTCGGTCTGCGCCGATGACACCCACGAGATTGCCCTCAAGAACCATGGCCCGGACATGCTCCATATCCGCTTTTGCTGCTGCATCCTGGCCAGAGATCCAGGCCAAAGTCTGCGCCTTGGACTGGTTCGGCGCGACTCGGGCCAGCATGCGGTAGACCCTTGGGTCCTGCACAAGCTCGGTAATCGGGCCTGCGTCCGCAGGCCCGATGGACCGCAGCAACAGCCGCTCCGTCTGCAACTCTTCACTCATCGTCCCCTCCTCAAGGCAGGACAAGGCAGGGGATGGCAAAGAAAAAGGGGAAGCAGTGGCCTGCCTCCCCTCGGAATGATCGACTTTTGCGATCCGGCCACGTTCCCGCGGCCGCGCTGTCAGCCGCTATTCTGCTGCGTTCGCGAGCGGTACAATATTCACGTACAGGCGGCCACCGGCCTTCTTGGCGAACTCGATATTGCCTTCGATCAGCGCAAAAAGGGTGTGATCCTTGCCCATGCCCACGCCTTTGCCTGGCCATTTCTGGGTGCCGCGCTGACGCACGATAATGTTGCCCGGAATGACATGCTCGCCGCCATATTTCTTGACGCCAAGGTATTTCGGGTTCGAGTCGCGACCGTTACGTGACGAGCCGCCTGATTTTTTGTGAGCCATTGTGCGCTCCTTGTCCTGTCTGAGGGCTTAAATAGCCCTTATGCGTCCTTGGCGAGTTCGGCGGCCTGTGCAACCCAGCCGTCTTTTTCAAAACGACCCGAGAGGCTCAGCTGCTCTTCGAGTTCGGCGATCTGGGCCTCAGAAAGGGCTGCGATCTGAGCGAAGGTGGTGATTCCCGCGCCGTTCAGCTTTTTCTCGAGAGCCGGACCAACGCCCGTCATTTTCTTCAGGTTATCAGCGCCGGTTGTCGCGGCTGCAGCAGCGGGTGCTTCAGCGGCAGGTGCTGCTTTGGGCGCTTCTGCCGGGGCGGCTTCAGCTTTCGGGGCTGCTTCCTTCTTAGGAGCGGCCTTCTTGGCAGGTGCCTTTCCGTCAGCATTGATCGACGTGATTGTCACGGTCGTCAGGTGCTGCTTGTGGCCGATCGTGCGGCGGTAGGTCTGGCGCTGGCGCTTCTTGCGCGTGATCAGTTTCGGACCGCGCATGTGCTCGGCGATTTCGCCCGAAACAGTGGCGCCGGCCACGAGAGGCGCACCAACCGTAACGGAATCACCGCTTCCAAGCATGAGGACGCTATCGAACGTCACGTCTTTACCGGCTTCAGCATCCAGTTTCTCGATGACGATCGTATCGCCCTCGGCAACTTTGTACTGCTTGCCACCTGTCTTGATGACCGCGAACATGGGTCTCATCCTTCCGGCATGAAATCAAAATGAAATACGCGCGAAACCGTCGCCGGTCCGCGCCTGAATGGGGGGGTAAACACCAAACCGGAGCGGCTGTCAAATGTCATCTTCAGACGATTTCAGGGAGTTGAATTCTTCGCGAAGCCAGTATAGGTCAGCACGCTTCCCACCAGGGCGCGGAGAGGTGCTAGAGTGGTTGAATAGGCTAGTCTCGAAAACTAGTGAGCTCGCAAGGGTTCCCAGGGTTCGAATCCCTGTCTCTCCGCCAGCCAGTCGGCTGAATATCAAGAAGATCGAGAATCTGCCAAAATGCCCCGCAGTTCGCGGGGCTTTGCGGCTGGCTTGTATAAGCGTTGCACGATCAGCCTATTTTGGCGGTTTTTCTGCCTTACTTCCTGTTCGGGAAACGTTGCACTTTACTCAGGTTTTAATCGAGACTGAATTTTTTAGTCTGCGCCGACATTCAAAAATTCAGTGGCAGAGAAATGGGGGTATCATAACCGACGAGAATATTTTGACGATGAGAAAGAAGGATGAGTGTCAATCGTCGGTATAGATTGGCTTTCTCTTCTCGAGGAAAGCGGCCATTCCTTCGGCCACGTTTGGACTTTTGCTTGTCATCAATTGATTGCGATTTTCAATCGCCATGGCTGCTTCCAGGCTGGATGCGTCTATTGCCATAGCCAGACCTTCCTTCGTCATACGGAGCCCCATCGGCGATGTATCAAGCATCTCGTCGACATATGACTGGGCGGCACCTTCAAGATCCTGATCAGGTACGACTTCAGATACCAGTCCCGTCGCGAGCGCACGCGGCGCATGGATGAAGCGCCCAGTCAGCATCAACTCAGAAGCGACAGACGCCCCAACAAGGCGTGGCAGGAAATAGCTGACTCCCATGTCGCATGCCGATAGGCCCAGCCTTATGAAGGCGGCATTCATGCGCGCGCTCTCACCGGCAATACGAACGTCAGATGCAAGCGCAAAAGCAAAGCCGCCACCGCACGCTGCGCCTTGGATGAGTGAAATGATCGGCTGTGGGCAGCGACGCATCTTAATATATACGTCTGCAAGGTATCCCTGAAAGTGGAAGCCGCCGCCGAAGGGAACGGTCTTTTCAGCGGAATCGTTGCGAGACTTGATATCCAGACCGGCGCTGAAGGCGCGTCCAGCACCCTTCATCACAACGACTCGTACGCTGCCATCATTGTATAGGGCGCCGAAATAGTCATTTAGCTCCTCAACCATCTCTAAGTTTATTGCATTCAATGAATCCGGCCGGTTGAGCATAAGCCAATCGACTTTTCCGCGCTTTTCTATGCTGATCGTCTCGTAAGTCTTTTGCATGGTCTCGACGCTTGCTCCCGCATTTTGTTTTATCTCTTTTGAGGACTAATGCCGCAGGCGTGCCGGAAATTCACGCGGAAACTTTGTATCTTTGAGAAAACCCGCGCGCAAAGATCGTCGCCGAGTTGAGAGAGTGTAAGTGCGCGCGGAAGCGGAGGCTCGTATACGCGTCCCCTCTTGCCCCTGGGTATGCCTTAATTCTAACTGTGTGCCTTAAGGGGAGGGATTGACCAAAGCTTAGTAGGCTTCGAGTGTTTCGGCTCATGTTATTCTGTTCCGATCGTTCGGATCAGCGAGCAAGCAACTTGGGCCTGGAGGCATTTCGTGAATCTCGATTTCTCAGATGAGCAGAAACAACTACGCGATCAGGTTCGACGCTTTTTGGCCGAGAAATGTTCGCCGGCGGCTGTTCGCAAAATCCTTGAAGGCCCATCAGCGTATGACAGGGATCTTTACATGGGTCTGGCTGAACTCGGTGTTTTGGGAGCGGCAATTCCCGAGGAGTATGGCGGTGTCGGCCTGGGTGATCTGGAGTTGTGTGTGATTGCAGAGGAACTTGGCCGTGTTATCGCACCGGTTCCCGTCGCATCGTCGATCTATCTCGCGTCAGAGTTTTTGCTGATGTCCGGTTCGGAAACGCAAAAATCCTACTGGCTTCCGAAACTATCATCGGGAGAGGCAATCGGAACGTTTGCGCTCAACGAAGGACAGGGGCGAATGACGCCCGAAAAAATTGAAGCACGCGTTGAAAGCGGCCGGATAACTGGGGCCAAGGTTCCAGTGGCCGATGGATCATTCGCTGATTTTGCCGTTGTCGCCGCCCGCGATGACTCGGATGAAGTCTCGCTATACATTGTCACATTGGACAGCGAGGGCGTTAGCAGGGAAGTACTCGAATCGATTGACCCTACGCGCGATCAGGCCCGCATTACGTTCGATGGAGCCCAGGCGGAATTGCTCGGTGGCAAAGGCGATGGGTGGCACATTGCGAGCGTCGTGATGGACCGCGCTGCGATCTTGTTGGCGTTTGAGCAACTGGGCGGTGCAGACCGCGCTATGGAAATGGCGAGAGATTATGCCTTGGAGCGCATTGCGTTCGGGCGACAGATTGGCTCGTTTCAGGCGATCAAGCATATGTTGGCCGACATGTATGTGTCGGCTACTTTGGCGAGGTCCAATTGCTATTACGGTGCATGGGCGCTGGTTTCAGGGGCGGCAGAACGACCTGTCGCGGCAGCCACCGCGAGAGTTTCGGCCACAACGGCTTTTCAGCAATGCTCGAAGAATAACATTCAGGTCCACGGGGGTATGGGATTTACGTGGGCCTTTGACTGTCATCTCTATTATCGCAGATCGAATGCGCTCTCTCTGGCTCTAGGGGGGCTATCAACTTGGGAAAGCCTACTCATTGAGCGAATGAGTGCCGGTAACGCAGAATCCGCAGCCTGAGCAAAAGGAATAGCACAATGGATTTCCAGGATACGCCAGAAGAAGCTGCTTTCCGCGCCGAAGCACGTGCGTGGATTGATGCCAATGCGCCGAAACATCTTGAAGCAGAGCTCAAGAGAGCCAGTTTCGGATCAAGCGGACTGACAAGTGAAGACCCAGTTGCTGCTGGCAAGGCCTGGCAGAAGAAGAAGGCGGACGCTGGCTGGGCATGTCTGCATTGGCCAAAGGAATATGGTGGTGGTGCGAGAACACCTATCGAGCGCGTTATTTGGGGCCAAGAAGAAGGACCGTATGCGGTGCTTTCAGGCGCCTTCACGATCGGTCATGGAATGTGCGGACCTACCGTTATGGCTTGGGCTGGTGAAGACCAGAGCCGAAAGCTACTGCCGCCGCTTGCGAGCGGCGAAGAAATCTGGTGCCAGCTTTTTTCTGAGCCTGCAGGCGGGTCAGACCTTGCTGGACTGCGCACACGCGCAGTCAAGGCCGATGACGGTTCAGGCGATTGGATTGTCAATGGCCAGAAGATATGGACCAGTGGCGCCCAGATCTCCGATTGGGGTCTGCTGATAACCCGAACCAATCCCGATGTGCCGAAGCACAAGGGACTGACAATGTTCTTCCTCTCGATGAAAACGCCGGGCGTCGAAGTGCGACCAATCAAGCAGGCGAACGGTGCTTCCGGTTTCAATGAAGTTTATTTTACAGATGTCCGTATTCCGGACAGCCAAAGGCTCGGGGAAGTCGGGCAGGGGTGGAAAGTCTCGCTGACAACCCTGATGAACGAACGACTTTCCATTGGCTCAGGTATGTCCACTGGATTTCCGGAGCTATTCAAGTTCTGTATGGAAGCTGAAATCGAAGGCAGGCCTGCCGTGGAGGATTCAGCGGTTCGGTCTCGGCTCGCACAGTTTGCTGTGAAACAGAGCGGTCTGAAGTATACGGGTATGCGAGCAATTACCGCGCTGTCCAAGGGCGATACGCCAGGTCCGGAAAATTCAATCGGCAAACTCGTTGCCGGCGCGACCATGCAGGAGCTGGCAATGTTTGCGCTCGATATTCAGGGCGAGTCAGGAGTTCTCTGGAACGAAGACAGCCCGCAACGAGGGCGTTTTCAAGCGATGCTGATGCGCTCACCCGCCACGCGTATCGAGGGTGGTTCAGATGAAATCCTTCGAAATATCATCGGCGAACGGGTGCTGGGACTTCCGGGTGATATCCGCGTCGACAAGGATGTTCCTTTCAAGGACATTCCGACACGCGGTGGCAGCTGAAGCGATTCGTTATGGCAAGTCACCGGATCAGGTACTCGTGCCCGTGGTCTGGATGGATAAGAAGTCTTCGAAAAATGGGCAGGAATTGACCCTCCATGCTCATAACTCACACTTGGCCACTCTTGCCTATGTGTTTGAGGAATATGCCAAGTTCATCGCGTACGGTGTTCGACATGAGATAGAGACCTATGAGGTTTGGAATCGATAGCAGGAAGAACAGACTATCGATAATATTCAGGACCGTGCTGACCTGGGCGATGGCCCCGATGGGCAGCAGTCCGCAAAACAGCACGAGATAGGTTATGCGGACCCATTCGCGTGATCCAAACAGATAGCAGCAGACCTGCTGGCCATAATAACCCACAGCCAAAATGGTCGAGAAGGCGAACAGGCAGACGGCGCACGCGAGTACGTAGGGAAACCACGCTGCGACAGTGCCAAAGGCGGCAGACGTCATGGCAATGTCGCTGTGCCCTCCCTCCCATACGCCGGTCGTGACAATGACAAGCGCCGTGGCGGAGCAGATTACGACTGTATCTATGAATGGCTCCAAGAGCGCGACAAAACCTTCCGAAGCTGGGTGATGCGTTTTGACGGCTGCGTGAGCGATAGACGCTGAGCCGATCCCAGCTTCGTTCGAATAAGCGGCGCGGCGCATGCCCGCAACAAATGCGCCGAATAGCCCGCCGGCCGCCGCATCCGTAGAGAAAGCATCCCCGACAATCAAAGCGACGGCATTAGGCAATTCGGTGATATTCACGCCGAGCACGATGACTACACCTGCGACATATATCAGGCACATGATCGGAGTTAGCTTGGAGGTAACGCTCGCGATGGATTTCGCACCTCCCACTAGGACCAGAGCAGCTAAAAGCGCAATGCCGATACCGTAGGCGAGGGCGCTGAATGTTGTGTCGTTGAATTCCAGCACTGTCCGCAGCTGGGAGTAAGACTGGTTCACCTGAATGATCTGAATAAATGCGACAAGCGCGAAGGCTGCATAGAGGGTCGCCAGCAGTCTACCGAAGCGCGGCATCCCCCGCTCAGCCAACCCATGTCTCAAGTACCACATGGGGCCACCAGAAACCGAGCCATCCGATCTTATCAAACGGTACTTCACGGCAAGCACCACTTCCGCAAATTTTAAACTCATCGCGAAGAAGCCGATCACAACCATCCAGAAGGCTGCACCCGGTCCCCCTATGGCAATGGCAATGGCCACGCCCGCGATATTTCCCAGACCGACAGTGCCGGAAAGCGCAGTCGATAGTGCCTGGAAAGAGGACATTTCGCCAGGCGCGTCAGCAGCGGTATAGCGTCCTCTCAATGTGCCGATGCCAATGCCGAATCCGCGCAGGTTGATGAAGCGTAGCTTCAGCGTGAAAAAAACCATTCCAGCAAACAGCCACAATGCAATTAATTGAACGTCCACGCCGAATACATTGACTGATGAAAAAACGAGCCCGGCTAGCATGTCGCCAAACGCATTGAGGAAGACGCGAGCTGTGTCCATCTTTAGTCCATCCACTTCTCGAGGGGCTCGTCCGCAAGCGCGGACCTTATTTCCCGTCGACTCTCCTCGCTCTCGTCCTGCCCAACCTTGAACCTAGGCACCAGTTGGTCGATGGCCATACGAAAGCCGATGATACCTCTCAGCAGGCCATCAAAACGTGGCCCGATCTGGTCGACGGTCCACCCGGACGTTGTGCGGTTTTCCATATGCTCGACTAGCCGCGTGACAGCTTCTGTCGACATGGATCCATCCAGCAATATGTCGCCTGTTACCTTGAGAGAGACAAAGTTCCACGTCGGCGCCCAATTCGGCTTGCTGATCCAGGACGGCTGGATATAGGCGTTTGGCCCGAGGAACAGCACCACGGCCCTGGGATCCTCACGCAGTCTGTGCGTCGCTGTTGCAGAGCGCGGCAAGTGTCCTAGAAAGGACGCGGCGGATCCGTCGGCAGCTAATTCGAGCAGAAGCGGCATGAGGATAGCAGAAGACGGGTCGCCTGTAGGGACGATCCACGCGAGTGGATTTTCCGCAACGAAAAGGCCGATGCTCTCATTGGAAACATCTTCGTAGGCAGACGTCATGCCGATAGGATCCCGGTAATCCAAACAGAGGATTCACTTATCGCGCGATCCGCACAGGACGAAATGCCGACGGCTTCCAGGAAGCTGTGTGTGGCACCAGAATATTCTATCGCAGACACACTGCCACCTGCGTCCAAAAGGCGGGATCTCAGTTCACGGTTTTCATCTACAAGGATATCGCACTCCGCGATGCAAAGATGGACGGGCGGCAATCCCTCGAGGTTTCCCAGAAGGGGTCTTGCGTACGGATCTTTCGTTTGATCGCTTCCGAGATAGTCGCGCCAGAACGCCTTCATTTCGCTTGCGCCCAGCATGTAGGGATCGCCATCATAGAGGCCGTACGAAGGGCGTTCATCTGTGTCGAGGGCTGCATAGTTAAGGAGAAGACCTGATGGGAGGTCCTCACCGCGGTCCCGCATCCGCATGGCCGTCGCAAGCGAAAGGTTACCGCCGGCAGAATCGCCACCAAGAACGATCCTGTTGATATTGAGCCCAAGGTTTTCGCCTTCGGTCAGGAGCCAGCGCATGCAGAGATCGATATCGTCTAGGGCGCGAGGAAACCGGTGCTCCGGCGAAAGGGAGTAGTCTAATCCAACCACGGCGCAACCTGCGCGATCCGCATACTCTCTCATCAAGCGATCATGCGTGTCGACGCTGAACATGACCCATCCGCCGCCGTGCAGGTAATACAGCGTACCGTTTCCCGCTCCGCTTTTCGGAATGTGGACGCGTACGCGCAATGCGTCCGGACCGATGGTGTAAGTCTGAGAATGCCCCATAACAGGCCCACCGCGCACCCAAGGCTCGCGAACAGCTTCCGCAATCTCGCGACGGCGGTTGATTGATACGGAGTGACCACCCGAAAGCGCGGCGAAATGTGCCGATGTCTTTTCGACGAATGTCAGGATCTGCGGATCAATTCCGCTTGGGCTAACGAGGGATATGATGCGCGTGTCATCGTTCATGGTCGAAAAGTCCTGAAAGGGAGGTTATTGGATGTAAAATGCGAAGTAAGATCAGGTTTTTGTGAGTCTCTTCGCAGCAATCCGTGGTTTGCGCTTCTTCCACCAGACCCAGATCCCCGTGAAACACTGTTCGGTCGTTGCGAGGCCGAGGACAAAGACAAAGAAAACGCTTAGGCCGCCAGCAAATTCACCACTATGTGTTGGGTAGAGGATGCGGATCATGGCTAGCCCCGCGCTGTCAGTATAAGGATTTACCTCATGGACAAAAGCGCCGGTTGCTGCATCGAAATAGTAGTAGATCGGTCCAAGATGTTTGTAATTTAGCCGGCCGTTGTCGGTGAAAGTAGTGCCGTATAGATTCCACTCGGGATAGTAGAGCATTGTCGCAGGGCGCCACGAAATGCCTGCAATGGACGCCTGTACAGATGCAAGCACAAATCCATCCCCGTACGTAAGACTTGGTGTCACGCCATCGGGAAATGGAGCTTCCTCATCAAACAGGGATTTTTTGAGAGGCGAAATTGTTGTTGCGACAGGGGAGTACACTTCCCCAAAAAAGTTCAGGGAAACGGATGTGAACGCGAGAATGAAGAGGAAGGGAAATAACCACAAGGCGCTGGAGCGATGGATGTCGAGCAGTTGCCGGCCGAATGATCGTTTGGGACTATACGTCCAGGCGGGCCACCAGTTTTTGAAGAACGGACGTTTGCGTGGGAGCGTGAGGTAAAGGCCGATAATGCTGCTCACCATCCAGCCGAGCGCGATAAAGCCCATGAAAATCCTCCCTGCATTTCCGGCCAGGAGATTGAAATGAAATTCCGCAAGGAATGGGACAATCTGACGGCCGCTCCAACCGGGTTCGGTGCTGCGACGGCCGACGATCTCTGATGTAGCAGGGTTCAAGAAGACCTGATCCTGTTCGAGAGAGTCCATGCCAGGCTTGGCGATTAGGAGAACAGGAATATTCTCATCTGAAGCGGTCTGCAGGGGGAATCCTGTAACCTGAATATCCGGATGCATCAGCTCAAACTGGCTGACCGCTGCGAGCGTTTCGAGGCGGGCTGAAGCGGCGCCGTTATAGGCGAATAGATCGGAATTGACCCAGCGGTCGAGCGAATCGCGCATAGTCAAGAGGCAGCCGGTGAGGGCAGCAATGGCCAGGAAGGCTGCCGTCACTATGCCGAACCAACGATGCAGGAACAGCCAGGTGTTTTTCGTTCTCGGCGCCGCCATTTTCAGCCTCGTGCCATTGTGTTCACCTTCATACGTTAAAAGGAAACGCCGAAACCTGCCACATCAGAGCGGGCCTAATATTGCCGCTATCGGGTCCAGCGGCATGATGCTGGTATGGGCTCCGTGCCAAGTTTGGCCGAAAAGGAACAGTTCCCGACCCAAAGCCGAAATACAAGCGCGATGGGTGATGTTAGGTATAGAGTGAGTTCGCATGACGCGAACGATGAAGCATAGGGGTGCAGTCATGACGCTTAAGTATCGCAGCACAGCGCAACGCGTTTTCAGCAGGGGGGCGCTCCTTGGCGCCGCAGCGGCTCTCACGGTTCTGGCGCCAATCGCAATGGCCCAGGACGCCGAAGATGCTGAAAGCATTCAGGATACGATCATCGTGATCGCGCCGGATTACGTCCCGCGCGATGGCGCGTCGGCGAACAAATCCAATATTCCGTTGATTGAGACGCCGCAGTCCGTGTCAATAATCACGCGCGATCAGATCGATTTGCTAAGCTTCGTCGACGCCCAGCAGGCGGTGCGCTACACGTCTGGAGTCTTCGGCGAAAACTATGGCCCCGACCTCCGGTTTGATTTCGTGACTGTGCGGGGCTTCACGCCCAAGCAATATATAGATGGTCTTGCGGCGCCGGTCTCGACATCGATCTATAGCGTAGGTGTGGACCTCTACGCCTTCGAATCCTTCGATGTCCTTAAAGGCCCGGCCTCAGCGCTCTACGGCAGCGCACCTCCCGGCGGCCTCTACAACCAGACCTCTAGGCGTCCTGAAAAGGAATTCAGTGGAGAAATTCAGGCAAAGTACGGTTCCGACGACTATAAGCAGATTGCGGGCACTGTTACCGGTCCGCTCAGCGAAACCGTCAGTTACTCTCTCACTGGCCTCTACCGCGACCGCGAAGCTGAGCGCGATCTCGTCTCTGCTGATCGCACGCTCATCGCGCCTGCAATCACTTGGGAGATTACACCAGATACATCGCTTACAGGTCTTGCGTATTACCAGCTCGACCACGTTGATGGCGATACAAACGGCTTCCTCCCAGTATATGGGACGCTCCTTCCTAACCCTCTGGGTGAAGTGGATCCGTCGACCAATATCGGCGATCCGAACAACCGGTTCGAGCGTGAGCAGTGGGCTTATGGTTACGAATTCTCACACAAGCTGACCGAGGCTGTCTCATTTATATCGAACTCGAAGCTGAGCAGCTATGACGAACAAACGCCTACCAGCATCTATGGCGGTGGCGGCTTGATCGACGATAACTTCGATGGAATTCCGGATGATTACCGGACTGTTCAGCAATACAATTTCTCCTATGCCGAACATGTTGACAGCTTTGCCACCGATAATCGCTTTGGCATCAGTCTGGATGGTGGCGGACTTACGCATGATATCATTGCCGGGGTCGATTTTCGCAGCGTTGAGAACAAGGCAGACTATGGGTTTATATTTGCTAACAGGATCGACCTGTTTGACCCTGTGTATGCACCGCAGGCGACGCTGGAGCCGGGCTATCCATTCGCATTCAACAATCAGAAGCTCGAACAGACCGGACTATATGTCCAGGACCACATTGGCCTTGGAAAATTGTTCTTTACGATTAGTGGTCGCCAAGACTGGGTGACGATCAAGAACAAAGCGACGAGTCAAAGCACTGACCAGGAAAAGTTCACTTATCGGGCAGGTGCGAACTATATCTTCGACAGTGGTATCGCTCCTTATGTGAGCTATGCGACTTCGTTCGAGCCTGTCCTGGGCTCTGATTCCGTAACTGGTAACGAATTCGAACCAAGTGAAGGCGAGCAGATCGAAGCGGGCGTGAAGTACGATGCGCGTGGATTGCCGGATGGCTATGAACTACTGCTGACTGGAGCTGTGTACCAAATCACACAGTCCAATATTGTCAGCACAGCGCCTTCCGTAACGCCGGTGTTTGGCACCCAGACGGGCGAAGTCGAAGTAAACGGCCTCGAACTCGAACTGGTTAGCCGCATTAATGACGCGCTCTCAATTAACGCGTCCTATAGCTACACCAATAGCGAAGTGACAGCGAGTTCCACGCCGCAGGAAGTTGGTGCGTCACTCCCCGTTACGCCGAAAAACAAGGCCTCGTTGTTCGTCGACTATACGGTGCAGGACGGTATGCTTTCCGGCTTCGGCTTCGGAGCAGGTGTGCGATACACGAGCGAAAGCCAAGGTGCGCTGCCTGGGCCATTCGCGCCCGTCGTTTATGCTGGTGAGGAATCGACGCTGTTTGACGCGATCATTCGGTATGACACGCTAAACTGGCGTTTTGCCCTGAATGGCTCCAACCTGTTTGATGAGCAATACGTTGCTCGCTGTTCGGGTCCTGCCGGCTGCACATACGGTGCGGGACAGCAGATTATCGCAACAGTCACTCGGAAGTTCTAGTTCCTGCCGGAGTGAGTTGAGAAATGTTGAACATCAGGCTTGCGGAGCGCGTGAAGGGCCCCACTCGTATCGCAAGCCTGATATATGTGGCGTGTGTCACCGTGCTGTCTGGTTGCGTGAACGGAAATGGCTCACATCAGCCCGAGGTAACGGTCTCAAAGGCATATACGGAAGGCTTGACAGGCCGGCCTCCGGTTCCTGTCGCCAAGCCAGGCCAGACCTTGCCAATGGAGCCGGCGCGCCTAATTCGTTTCGAGACAGAGGAAGGTACTTCGCTCGCGCTTGATGTCGCGCCGGATGGCACCAGAATAATTTTCGATATGCTGGGCGATCTTTACCAGCTTCCTATAGAGGGAGGTGTGGCCCAATCCGTCACATCTGGCATGGCGATGGATACGCAGCCGGTTTTTTCGCCAGATGGCGCAAAGATCCTTTTTTTGAGTGATCGGTCCGGTGCAGAAAACCTTTGGCAGATGGATGCTGACGGAACGCATCTGACCCAGATATCCTATTATGACGATGACCCGATCTTTGTTTCCCCGGAATGGGCTCCAGATGGAAAGTCCATTCTTGTTAGTCGGTTCTGGCCGGATCGGAATGCCTATGAACTCTGGCGCTTTAATACTGTTCCGGGAAATATGGGCGAGGTAGTTCGTCCGTCGCGGTCAGTTAATGCCACGATGACCAGTTCACTCGGTGCTGCATACGCAAGCGATGCCGCGTCGATTTACATCGCATCCCTTTCGGAGAACTCGCCGGCATTTGACGAACTCTCGGGTTGGGAAATCATTCGAAGGGATGCGGCCACTGGTGAAGAAATAACGATACTCCCAGTCGATAGCGAGGATACTGGCGTCGTCCCGCGGTTTCGGCCAGCTGCTTCGCCGGACGGTCGTTATCTTGCATTTGTAGAGCGGCGCCATGGAAAGACTTCGTTGAACATTCTCGACTTGTCGACGGATAATATTCGATTGCTCACACATCTCGACCCCGACGCGCTGGAAGCTTCGCTCTGGCACGATGCCATTCCGCGTTATGATTTCACGCCCGACGGCAAACGTATCATCGTCAACCGGCAGGGGCATCTTCAGGCGATATCGGTGACGAGTGGTGAAATCGAGACAATTCCGTTCACGGCGAAGATTGATCAGAAGCTTGGGAAGCTGGTCCGGCATCAGGCAGTCATCGAAGACGGACCGGTGGCTGCTCGCCTTATTCAGGCGCCCGCTGAATCGCCTGATGGAAAGAAAATCGCATTTTCATCATTTGGATATATGTACATCCAGTCCCTTAGAATGGGAGCCCGGCCGCAACGGCTCATTTCCGATCCGGTCACGGGTTATCATCCTGCGTGGTCGGCTGACGGCGACAAGATTGCATCGGTCAGTTGGACAAATGCAGAAGGCGGGGCTGTGTGGATTGTATCATCCAACGGCGAGTCTCTAACGAAGCTTGATCTCCCGTCGGCTTTCTACACGCATCCGGTCTTTACGCCTGCTGAGGACGCATTGGTTGTCATCCGATCAAGTGCTCAGGAGCGTCGTGAGACTTATATGGAGTTTGGCCAATTGCGGGATGCGAGCCTGCTTTATGTGCCACTCAATGGCGACCGGCCGCGTGTTCTCATGTCCGGTCTAATCGGCGGCATTCCGCATTTTCGCGGACGCTCTGGCGAGGTGCTTGTTAATACCGACGCAGGAGTTGAGGCGATTTCACTTATTGATAGTGCCCAAGCGCTAGTCACTCAGGCAGTAGGCCCAAATTGGTATTTCGCTTCGGGACCCGCCGCCGCGGATGACCTCCGGGTCTCTCCCGACGGTCGATGGGCTTTGGCGCAGATTGCGCAGCAACTGCATCTCTACAAACTGGACGGTGGAGCAGAGAATCCCTTCGATCTTTCTGCGCCGACAGAAACACATGTCCAGCTGACAGAGGTTGGCGCTGACTTTTTCGGATGGAGCGCTGACGGGCAATCTGTCCACTGGTCTGTCGGATCGACTTATTATCGGCTTCCGCTAGCCGACATAGTATTTGAGAGAGACGGGAACGAAAGAAAAGCAGCCCGCTTTCCTGTCACGGTTGAAGTGGCGCGCAGTACACCAACCGGCGAAATTGTGTTGCGAGGGGCCGCCGTTATTCCGATGACTGACCGCAACAATCCTGGCGGGATGGTCATCAATGCCGATATCCTCGTCCGGGACAATCACATCGTCTCGATAGCAAAAGCGGGCGAGACGGTGGCGACGCCTGACGTCCCTATTGTCGATGTCAGGGGCAAGTACATCATCCCCGGCCTCATCGATGCGCACTATCATGTGGCCGACATCCGCCGTGACGTTCTCGACACAAACGCGTGGGGCCTGCGCACGGGATTGGCATACGGCGTGACAACTTTGTTCGATCCATCTTCCTTGACAATCGATATGTTTGCTTACGAAGACCTCGTAGATACGGGGGCTATTACGGGTTCTCGCATTTTCACGACAGGTCCCGCCCTTTTCGACTTTAATGATTTCAGGAGCGAGGACCAAGTGCGCTCCGTACTAAGCCGCTACCGTGACCACTATCGCCTCTCCAACCTGAAACAATACCGGTCAGGAAATCGCCGTGTTCGGCAATGGGTGGCAAATGCAGCGGATGAGCTGGGCATGACTGTCACAACGGAAGGGGCGCTTTCCTTTAAACTTGATCTGACGCAAATCATCGACGGCTATTCAGGTGTGGAGCACGCACTGCCGCCGCCGATCCATTACCGCGATGTCACCGAATTTTTTGCTCAGAGTGAAACAAGCAATACGCTAACGCTGATGATCACACATGGCGGGCTTCCGGCAGATAAGGTCTTCATCAACCGCTTTGATCCCATATTGGACGCTAAGTACGCCAATTTTGCGCCAGCATGGTATAGACAAACGCGATTCACGGATGTTCCCGCCGTGGCACCCGAGAATTATCTCTACCCAGCCGTCGCCAAGAGTTCTCTCGACATGTTTCGCGCCGGTGGAATTGTCGGTGTAGGCGCTCATGGTGATATTCCCGGACTCGGCACGCATTGGGAAATGCAGGCCTATGTCGAGGGCGGCTGGACGCCCGCGGAGGTCCTGTGGGCCGCAACCATGGGCAGCGCCACGACAATCGGTCGAGACAAAGCACTGGGAAGCTTGGCTCCCGGCAAACTCGCCGATCTCCTTGTTCTCGACAAAAATCCGCTCGACGACATCAGCGGCACGCTTGCGATTCATTACGTGATGAAGAATGGGCGGCTTTATGACGACGAGACCCTTGAAGAGCAGCCCGTGACGCGCGGGTCCGCGCCTTGAAGTCACAAGCTAGGTGAGGACCTATTTTCCGTGCGTGCAATCATTTCAGCAGCGACCGCTGTCACCTTCTTTCCGCTTTTGGCCGAAGCCGAAGATACAAGCTTCTTTTTTGACGTCGCCATGTCGTCAGCACTGCTTGATCGCGGCGAGCAAATCGGTGGTCAGACGGCAGAGTTTTATGCTGGCGCCGAAGTGGATGCGGGTAGCGCACTTCTGTACACAACAGTCTATAGACTCCTGCCGGTCGGATCAGACCGGAACGACTATGACAACGAAACAGACTATACAATCGGTGCCATCTGGGAAGGGCGGGGCTATGTGGCTGACGTGTCCGCGAACTGGCTGACTTATCCCGGCGAGCAAGCTAAGGAAACTCTCGAACTTGCAGCGACGCTCACACTGGATTTGCCATTGGAACCAGGTGTTGCAGCTTATCGCGATGCTCACACAGACGACTGGGGGGTGGAGGCGTTCGGTGGGCCGCGCTGGGAACGTGGCGCGTGGACGTTTTACGCTCTGGGCCGCATGGGGTTCGTCAATATTGGAGACGGATCAGCTAGCCGCTCCTATGGCGGAATCGAGACCGGTGCCATTCGGGCGCTTTCGGATACGGTGGCGATGGGGTTCGTAGTCCGGACTGAAGTCGCTGACGAAGAAGGCTTTGACGTGAGAACCGGCGCCGATGGAGTCGCTACTGGGCGCAACACTGGTACTGCACTTGTCGTCAGTCTTTCCCACGCACACTAGGCGCTCCCAAGTGATAACTGACAAGATTTTGGTCACGGCCTGGCTGGAATGGCCTATTTAGCCGATTTTGGGTCCATTTTTGCTTGATCGGGCCACAAAACACTTCATCATCCCGTCATACTGCCCAACAGTAAAGTCATGCTGTCGAAGGGGCCCGCTCCCGGGAGGACACGATGAAGCGAACACTTGACCTTGACTTGAACCAGCGTCCCGTCGTGGCTCTGGCCGATGAATACCCTGCAGGTTTTGTGGACAATGCCCATTCGCACGAACGCATCCAACTTTTGTACGCGTCAATCGGCGTCATGTCGGTCGTCACCGAGCAGACCAGTTTTGTGATTCCACCCCAGCGCGCCGTGTGGATTCCAAGTCAGGTGCGCCATGAGGTGTCATGCCGGGGCCCGGTATCGCTCCGCACTCTTTATATTGATCCAAAATACGAGCGAGAGGATCCCGACTGTCACATCGTGGAGGTTGGTACTTTGCTGAAAGCACTGATTCTGGAGGTGACGTCCTTCAGCTCCAGTTACGATCTCCATGGCAGGGAAGGGCAGATAGTGTCCCTTCTGATCAGCGAGTTGCTGGCTTCGCCGAAGGTGCCCTATGCGGCCCCTATGCCGAGCGATCCAAGGCTGGTGCGTGTTTGTCGCGAGATAATAGATAATCCGTCCGATCAACGTGATATTGATAAATGGGCTGATCTTGCCGGGATGAGCCGACGCAGTTTTACACGCGCGTTCAAGCGCGAGACAGGCATGGGTGTAGCGCTTTGGCGCCAGCAAGTCCGTTTGCTTGAAGCGCTGTCATTATTGTCGACTGGTTCGAATGTCACCACAGCCGCGCTGGACGTGGGTTATGAAAGCGCCAGTGCTTTCTGCGCCATGTTCCAGCGTGCGTTCGGTGTGTCCCCAAGTCGCTATGAGTTTTAATCTGTATAAAACTTGCTAGTGGAAATCACGGCTTGGAGGGATGATACGGACGTCGCGCGGGTGACCTCCACCGGTTCGTCTCTTGTCCAAGTCCCTGCCATCCGTTTGCGGTCGTGAGACTTCATCCGGCCGTGCGAGAATGCCTTTGAGGGGATCTTGCAGGAGGTCTTCTGACAACAGCGCCAGTTCTCGCGTACAGTCGATCAGCTGTTCGGCAACAATGTGAGTAACATTGTCTGCATTTTGTACGCGACCTTTCACGTGGATGATGCGAGCGCGCATCACGACTGAGCGGAACCGCTCCATCACGCGTGGCCAGACGACGAGGTTTGCAATACCGGTCTCATCTTCCAAAGTGATGAAAACGACACCGCTAGCCGTGCCTGGACGTTGGCGCACGAGGACTACACCAGATGTCTGGATCAGGCGACCGTTAGGTTGGCTCGTGGCAGTCTTCGTGCTCACTATGTTGCGCGAGGCATGCAGAGTGCGAAGGAAGTACATGGGATGATTTTTGAGGGAGAGACGGGTTGTCTGGTAATCCTGCAGCACATGTTCCGAGGGTGGGATTTGTGGAAGCATAACTGCGGCCTCTTCGCTCTGCTCGGCAATGTCCGCAGCTGCAAACAGTGGAAGGACGTGACTCGCTACTTCGCCGCGTACTTTCCATAAAGCTTCCCGCCGAGATAGACCCATGGAGCCGAAAGCATCCGCAGCAGCGAGACGCTCGAGCACACTTCGCGGCAAGCCAGAGCGGCGCATGAGAGCGTCTGGCGTGTCATAGCCTGCGCGCCGGTTCTCTGTCAGGATTTCCATGTCATTTTTTGATATTCCGTCCACCTGTCTGAAGCCAAGGCGCACGGCGAATCTATTTTCGCCATCTTCCTCTGGTTCAAGCGCATTATCCCAGTCGGAATAGTTTACATCGACGGCGCGAACTTCGATGCCATGTTCCTGTGCGTCGCGGACAATCTGCGCAGGGGCGTAAAAGCCCATCGGCTGGCTATTCAGAAGGGCGGCGCAGAAAATGTCTGGGTGATGGCATTTTATCCAGGAGGATACATAGACGAGTAGGGCGAATGAGGCCGCATGGCTTTCCGGGAAACCATACTCTCCAAACCCTTTAATCTGTTCGAAACAGGCCCTTGCAAAGCTTGGGTCATAACCACGCTCAATCATCCGACCGACCAGCATGTCTTCATAATTGTGAATCGTGCCGACATTCCGGAAGGTAGCCATTGCGCGACGTAGGCCGTTGGCTTCATCGGCCGAGAACTTCGCCGCATCCATGGCAATCTGCATGGCCTGTTCCTGAAAAAGAGGTACGCCTTCGGTTCGCTCAAGGATGGACTGCAACTCGTCAGACGGTCCGTGTTCCGGCGTCGGACTGGGAAAGGTGACCGCCTCCAGACCCTTGCGTCGCCGGAGGTAAGGGTGAACCATGTTACCTTGAATCGGTCCGGGTCGGACGATCGCTACTTCGATCACAAGGTCGTAGAATTTGCGGGGCCTGAGACGAGGCAGCATCGCCATCTGTGCGCGGCTCTCAACCTGGAAGACACCGACACTGTCGCCTTTGCAGAGCATGTCGTAAGTTTCCGTATCGTCGTCTTTGATGCTGGCAAGATCATGTCGGATGCCTTTATGAGCATCCAGAAGGTCAAAGGCTTTGCGGATGCAAGACAGCATACCGAGCGCAAGGATATCTACCTTCATGATTCCGAGGGCCTCTATGTCGTCCTTGTCCCATTCTATAAAAGTTCGATCTTCCATAGCGGCATTGCCAATGGGAACGGTTTCGAGGAGCGGGCCGCGCGTCAGGACAAAGCCACCTACATGCTGGGAAAGGTGGCGCGGGAAGCCCAGCAATTGACGGGCGATCTGGATGGCGCGCCGAATGACGGGATTAGTGGGATCGAGCCCGGCTTCGGAGATACGTTTATCGGGAAAGGTGTCGCTCCAACTGCCCCAGACACCATTAGCGAGCGCCGCCGAGATATCTTCGCTTAATCCGAGGACCTTGCAGACGTCGCGGATTGCCGAGCGGGAGCGATAGGAAATAACTGTGGCGGTCAGCGCAGCGCGTTGTCGACCATAGCGTTTGTACACGTACTGAATGACTTCTTCTCGCCGCTCGTGCTCGAAGTCGACGTCTATGTCCGGGGGTTCCTTCCGCTCTGGCGAAAGGAAACGGGCAAATAGGAGTTTGGTGAGGGTTGGGTCGACACTTGTGATGCCGAGGCAGTAGCAGACAGCAGAATTGGCGGCTGAACCGCGGCCTTGGCAAAGGATGCTCTTGGTGCGCGCCCAAAGGACAATGTCGTTTACAGTGAGGAAGTAGGGCGCATAATCGAGTTGAGCGATAATGGCCAGTTCCTTCTCTATCTGCGCTGTCACTGTTTCCGGAACGCCTTCAGGATAACGCCAGTTGGCGCCAGCCCATGCAAGACGCTCGAGATGATCCTGCGGCGTTGAGCCAGGTGGTACGGGTTCGTCAGGGTATTCGTAGGAGAGTTCAGCAAGATTGAAGCGGCATTTTTCCAGTACCGCAAGTGTGCTCGCGATGGCTGGTTCGAAGCCACGGAAGAGCCGGGTCATTTCTCTCGGACTCTTCAGGTGGCGTTCGGCGTTTGCTTCAAGATGGAAACCGGCCGTGTCTATGGTGCAGTGTTCGCGTATGCAGGTCAGAATGTCCTGCAGCGGCCTGCGATCCGGTATGTGGTAGAGTACATCATTTATGGCGATTAGCGGAACGTCGGCAAGCGTGCCGATTTCGGCGAGGCGCGCAATGCGCTCGCGATTGCGCCCGGAAAAGGCGGCGCGCGCGGCAAGGAAAACGCGTCCAGGTGCTTTTGTGGCGATGGTTGCCAGCTTATCCGCAAATCGGATGGTTGCCGTCTCCGGTGGGATGACGATCAGGATCTGTCCTTCGCTTGCACCAAGGATATCAGCCAGCGTTATGAGGCACTCCCCTTTGGCGGCCTCTTGCTTCATCTTGCCTTCAGAGAGAAGGCGCGAGAGCCGACCATATGCCGCTCGATCCATGGGGTAGACAAGGATATCTGGTCCCTCAATGGGCACGAGGCGTGCGCCTACCAGCAGGCGTACGCCTGCTTCCTTGGCGGCCACATGTGCACGAACGACTCCGGCGAGTGTGTTTCTGTCGGCAATGCCGATTGCGGCGAGGCCCAACTCGGCTGCGCGCTTGACGTGCTCTGCAGCATGGCTTGCCCCGCGAAGGAATGAGAAGTTCGTTGTTACGGCGAGCTCGGCATACGCGCTCATGCGAATAATCCCTGTAAGAACCAATCTGGCATCGCGCCGCGTCCATCGCCATACAGTCCCTCACGGAACAGCCAATAGCGTCGACCCTCCGCATCTTCCACTCTGTAATGGTCTCGTGCACGGAGCAGGGTCCTCGATTCACCCGGAGCAGGTGGCAGATATGTCCACCACTCCGGGGCAATCCGCTCAGGACCGTCTGCGCGCTTGACGTGGCGCAGAAGCCGGCGCCAGACAAAGTGCAGCGGGGGGCCGTCCGGCACTTCAGAGATAACCTTCACCCGTTCAGGGCGATCAAATATGCGGATGGGACGCAATCCGTGCATTGCGCCCGTTTGGAGTGTCCCCTTGGGAATTTCGCCGACGAAAGGTCTGGTCTCCTCGGCCATATCCACAGGGCGGCGGGATATGGGCACTGTAATTGTGACGCTGCCTTCGCCAAGACGGGCATTGATCCTGTCTGCCAGTATGGCGATCGCTGCTTCATCCACATCCGTCTGGACCAAATCGCCTGATAGTGGGCGGCTCCCCACTGCCATGGGAGACGTACGGAACGCTTCGAGTTGCAGCAGGTCAATTCCGAAGCCGGGGTCTATCTGATCCGTCTTCTCGTCAAATAGGCGCAGCACATGATGAGGCGCGCAGACTGGTCGGGCTGCATTGACGCTTAAGCTATTGACGCCGCCATCCGAACGGAAGGTGTTGAAGACGAAAGTCTGGGCACCTAGTCCTTTAGCAGAGAGTGTTTTGCAGAGCCTGTCTGCAAGCATGGCAACAGCGGCGTTGATGCCAGTTGCGTCCGTCAACGGCTCTGGGCAGGGCAATTCTACAAAGTGATCCGGAAGCGGCCGGAATGGCTCGAAAGGCTCGTGACGTTTACCGAGAGCCTGATCTAGCCGCAGGCAGACGGCCTCTGCTGCTTCACGCGAGTGAAATCTCCGAGCTAGTGCCTTTCGGTCGATTTCGTAGAGTTGCCCGACTCGCGTCAAGCCAAAGCGGCGAAGTAGGGTGAGCGTGTTGCTCGACAGGCGCAGGGCTCTGACTGGTAGGTTAAAAAGGCCATTCCGCTCATCTCCAGATGATATGATGACAGGAGATTGTGCCTCGGCTTTTTCATGAGCGAGAGCATAAGCGGCGCCCCGCGTGCCCGCAAAGGCCAGCCGGTGGCTATAGCCGACTTCGTCTAGGCGGGAGGAAAGCTCATGTGCCATGTGTGCTTCGCCGCCGAACAAGTGATCGCAGCCGGTTGTTTCGAGGACGAGGGCATCCGCCGCCTCGACCGCGATGAGGGGTGAGAAACGTACGAGCCAGGTCGCTAGAGCTTTCAGTGCCTTGTCGTCGCTAGCACGATCGATTTCTTCGTTGAGCAGATGCGGCAGGGTGGCACGTGCATCGGAGAAGCGCAGGCCAGGGTGTACACTGGCATCGCGTGCGGCTTGGTTCGCCACGGCAACGACGAGGCCGTGAGTCGACTTTTCATACAGGACAAAGGGCTGGGGTTTAGCCAGCCTGACGTTGCTGGTGGTGTCCGGCTTTCGCCGCATGCGACGCAATCGGTCCAGCGACCATTCCGGAAACCACACGGAGAGATAGCGTCTCATCATTCCACTCGATATCAAAAGTCCGGCCGGTGGCAGAAGGTGCGGTCCGGCACCGTTCAAGGCTTGCGCTCCAGCGAGCTGGGCCTGTTGCCCGCACGTCATAGGAATTGGGGGAGGAAGGGCGTGTTGCGATCCGCCAGCGGGTCGCAGCGGCAGTTGCGCCTTCGCTTCTATAGGGAAGAAGTAGAGTCACAGGCACGCCGTGACGTCTTGATGCCAAGGTAAGCCTGCGGGTCGCGGTAAAGTCAGCCGCATCAACTTCGGCGATGACATGACTGACAGCACCCGAGATCACTGCTTCTTCCGCCGCCCATAACGCATCGCGGGCATGGCGCGTGGAAAGGTTCAGGCGGCTGATGTTTCCGCGAGTCATTTCCTGCAGGGCGGCTTCTGAAAGTCTCCCGATGTCTCGCTGTGTACTGGCTTGCGATATCCAGAGGAGGGCCTGCGGACGGGTGGGCTTTGTTGCTGTCAAGACGAAGCCAGTTGCGGCGGCCCTGTCTCCATAAGATTCCTCAAGGACTTCATGCAGGCCGTGCGTGCCCAGCCCATAAGGGAAGGTGGTGTCGCTCGATGCGGTGGCGTTCAATGTGCCGATCAAGCCTTTAGATTTGAGAAGGGCAAGGTTCATGTTTTTACGGTTTTGATGATGACGGAGGGAGGTCTGATGGTGTGTTGCGGAATCGATAGGTCCTCTGAAAGCTTTGGAAACAAGCCACTAACTGTTCGCTCTCAGCGCGCGGGATAATGGATCGCAATGAACAATCCATGCTTTCGTTCGACTACGGGGCGTGTGCATGGGGGATTGGACGCTGTACCCATTGTTAAGGTCATTCAGGGGTGCAGACATAAGTGCACACCAAAAAGAACAAAACAAGAACAATTTTGTAAAATCACGTGCGCCATTTTCAGCGCGAACGATCTTGATCTGGCCACGCGGGGCGATATCCACTTGTTAAGAGTAGATATGCGCTCTGTAGCTCAAGACGTTAGACACATTCATCGAACAAGCTGTGAATTCAGTGTTTTGTTTCCGATTTAGTTGAAGCCTGCAGAAGTTTGTATCAATCAATTCCGGAGGTCAGGTTTTCTGACGGATAGATTGAAGAAACACTCGTGCCGGGCCTGGACAAGGCCGCGACCACTTGTGCGCGTTGCTCGATAGCCAGCCAGAGACCATGTACCTCCACGTCTACCAAGCGCCATGAACCGTCCCGCTCCAATAGACGCCATCTCATATTCATGGGATCTCGGAAGGGTGTAGAAACGCGGGTTGTAACGATGGAGTCAGTGTTGCTTCGTTCTACCGAAGACAGTATTTCGAGATGCGCAGAACTAAGCTCTTCTGACCTTTGCGCGAGGAAATCCCTTAGAAAGCTCTCCAGCCGGCCCGCAAAGACTGAGACTTCCTCTTCACTGACCTCCCGGCTGTACTTCCCAAGCACGAAGTGCGCTATGCGTGGCATATCGGCATCATCTAGCAGCGCGTCTGCTACGGATCCGTCAGGATCGCTGTGGATCGTTTCGATCAAGGCCTGAATATGGGCTTCCGACGCAGGGTTTGCGGTCGCTAAAGCAGGCAAGAGCGCGGCGATGATGAATGTGGTAATGAGTTTGCGCATGGACGTTCTACTCTTCCTGAGATTGTTGCTGGGTGCGTTTCAACGCGTGTGTTCTTGGACAAGAGTCAGGTCTTCAGCGATCTCGGATTGGCGTCCGGCATCGGCCACTTCTCGACCAGGCCGCGGTGGCGCCAGCTTGGCGCGGTTCAAAAATTTGCCGGCCTGCTCATAAGCTCCGGTGGAAATCAGGAAGTCACCGTAAAAATAGTTTGAATCCAAGCCATCGGGGCTGATGGCCACGGCCTTTTCCAGATAGGCTCTCGCCTTCTTCTTGGAGCCAAATCCGATCGGTGCTCCGGGTACCTTGGCATATAGTGTTCCGAGACTCGAATAGATTGAACCGTTCAGGACATCCGGGTTGATTTTTTCTGCCGCTTCCAGACGTGACTTTGCCTTCTTGGCTAGGCCAAGTGCACCCAGACCACCTTGCGCTCCCGCACGTGTGCTCAGGACGATACCGGACCAGACCATAGGTTCGGCGCGATCTGGATACGCCTCGACCAGAGCGTCGGCTTCCGTCGATAGTTGCTCAAATCGCTGAAGCTTGGTGTCATGGTCGGTGATCTTGTAGTTGATCTCTGCCCATTCGGATTGGAGTTGGGCGATTTGTGCGTTCAGCGCTGCGTCATCCGCGTGGGCGACCGCGCCTGCGCATGAAAGGGCGAAGAGTGCGGCAATGGCGATCTTTTTCATGATCAAAATCTTTCCTAGGTTTTCGCAAGAGCCATCGGCTCGGGGTCAAGAAACAGGGTGCGGGCAAGTCCGTCATTCTTGCGTAGGGCGCCATCGACCATGCGAGGCAAGAGGCTGTTCAGGCGGACAAAAAAGCTTTCAGGGAATCCGAGGTAGACGTCCTTCCGCCCCTTAATGATGGACGTGACGATCCTGCGTGCAACGCTCTCAGGTTCGTCCATCTTCATGCCGGTAAGCTCCGCATAATCGAGCACCTTTTGAGTATTCAGCGGAGTCTTCACGGCCCGCGGCGCGACATAGGTGATTTCTATGCCCGTTCCCGATGTCTCGCGTCGGAGCGCTTCGCTGAAACTACGCAGACCACTTTTTGCCGAAGAATAGGTGGCGAAATGGGCGAAGCTGATCGAGCCAAATATTGAACCGACATTCACTACCTGTCCGGCTCCAGCCTTAACCATTCCAGGTAAGACCGCACGGGTCAGCATGACGGGAGCGACCAGATTGATCGTGTAGCCTAGCGCGATGGAACTGTCAGACTGGTCAGCTAGTGGCCCGAAGTATTGAACGCCTGCGAGATTTATCAAAACGTCGGGCCGCATATCTGCTAGTTGCCGGGCGATATCCTGGATACCTTCGATTGTCGAAAGGTCTCCGCGTATGTGTTCCGCTTCGAACGGTAGGGTCTCGATCCGGTCAATCACGACGAGCCTCGCGCCCCTGGCGAGCAGCCGCTTTGCTATGTGAGACCCGATGCCTCCACCTCCGCCGGTCAGAGCAATGAGCTTTCCCTTAACTTTCATGCGCTTGCTCCGGATCATGTGGGATCGATGCGAACACATTCGCGAACAGGATGAACATGCGTTTGGCCATATGAATGATCGCGTCCTGATCTGATGGCGACGTCACGCTACTCATCAGCTTGGCAAAGAAATTCATGTGTTCCAGGTCGAGTGCGCCGTGTGAGAAAAGATAGGTGAATGCCGAACGTGGTAAGCCCAGCGAGGTCATAACTGCATCAGCGCCCTGGCTCGCGATCTGCGTACTTGTGCCTTCAAGCACGAAGACCATGCCGAAAAATCCGAGCGGATTGATGCGCGCAATATAATCATAGGCAAAGGACACCATGAACTCGGTCGCAGGTAGCGGCGCACTACTACGCACTGCTTCGGCATCCCCTCCAGCGGCGCGGATATCATTCAGGATCCATTCTTCGTGCCCGGTTTCTTCGAGCACGTACTCGTCGAGCGCTTCCTGAAAAAGAGCGGCATCAGGTGAAAGGTGCGCCTTCGTCCAGCGCATCAGAGGAACAGTATGTCTGACGTGATGATATGCCTGGCTCAGGTAGGCGATATAGGTCGGCCGCGAGATCTGTCCGCGAAGGCCGTCACTTATCTGTGGGACAGACATGAGTAGGGCCTGCTCTGCTGCAGTTTCACGCATCAGTCGCTCGAAGAAAGTGCAGGTTGTCTGGCTTGGTCTCATATCGTCTGGCATTGCACATGGTCCTTCAGGATTATGTCGCGACGCACCCGGCCCGTGCCGGTGAGCATCTTGTTTGCTATGGTAAAGGGGGGGACGGCGCGCCATGCTTTGACCCGGGCATATTCCGGTAATGATAGGTTTGCCCGTTCAATGGCGCTTGCGAGGCTTGTGGTGGGAATGCCTTGAGCAGACGGGACGATAAGGGCGCTCAGTGTTGGCTCGCCGTCGCCATAGGCCATGGCTTGTCCGATTTCTGGTTGGGCCAAAAGCTCACTTTCGATCCATTCGGGGGCGACGTTTCGGCCATAGCTGGTGATCAGGGTATTTTTTGTCCGGCCATCGATGCGCAGAAAGCCGTCGTCGTCGAGTGCGCCCGTATCGCCAGTCGGAAACTCGCCCTGTCGATCCGACTGGCCTACATAGCCAAGCATGGCTGGATCGAGAATGATGATCTCTCCGTGTGCATCAACACGGATGTTCACATGCGGAAGCACCTTGCCGACAGTCCCGGGCCGGCTTGAGTGCGGTGTATTGAACGCAACGACCGATGCGGCTTCGCTGAGCCCATATCCTTCATGGACTGGCAAACCGAGCGCCTGTGCGCCCTCTAGTATCCGTGGCGCGAGCCGTGAACCTCCGACGGCCACAAGTCCCAACATTGGCAGTCGCTTGCCCGTCAGTGCGAGTGTGTGCATCAGGCCGCGCAACAGTTCCGGCACGAGAATGATACTGGTCGCCGACCGCTCGGTCAGGCAAGCCACAAGTTGAAGGAAGTCTGGCTGAAAAGCTGAGGCAAAGCCGATACGCGATTGTGGAAGCAAGACACACGCACCGCCAGCGAGGAGGGTTGCATATACGCCGGCGACATTCTCCAAAAGCACTGCAAGGGGCATGACGGAAACATGCGTCTTGGCGTAGGCGCTGCCGATTGCGTCGACCAGTGACTGGGAGACTGCTTCCAGGCCCTCCTGAGAAAGACACACACCCTTCGGGTCGCTCGTGGTGCCTGATGTATAGGTGATCTTTGCCGTATGAGGTGGCAGCTTAGCGGGCAGGGAATGAATGGGGCTGAACGTTAACTGCTTCATTCCCACAGTGAGCGTGTCTGTGCCAGAAAAGCCTGCCTGGACATTGTCTTCGAGTATGCCGATGGCACCGGCATTACGCATGGCATGCTTGGACTGTTCGTCCGTAAAGAAAGGTGGAAGCGGAATGACCGGACGGTCGAGAAGCACGCAGGCAAGATCCGTGATAACCCATGCCGGATCGTTCTCGATGCGAATGGCTATAGGGCCAGGACCGGGCAGGGCCTGCTCCAATCGTTCGGCGACATCTGAAATGAGTTGCAACAGTTCGCTGTAGGAAAAGACCGCGTCTATGCCGATCAATGCAGGCTTGCCAGGATCAGCAGCCGCATGCCAGGAAATGGCTCGCAGAACCTGGCTCATGCTGCCGTCTCCGCGCTTTGCGACAGGCGGGCGCCGCCAGGTATGCAGGTAGTCAGGCGCGCAAATGCCGTGGTGATCTCGCCGGCAACGACTTCTGGATTGGTGCCATAATAGGTCCCCCAGCTTGCGCCGCCGTCAGGCAGTCGGCTTGGATCTGCGGGCGCGATTGACCTCGTCTCCATCCCGAGGGAGCGGAAGCAGCGCTGTAGCCGCCGTGTGCTGGTAGCCACGGCGTAACTTGCGCCGGATGCCTGCAAATGTCGTGCTAGTTCCGAAAAGAGTCCGACGACGCCCACGCCTGTAGAGGCGAAGCTGCCCATCTCGACAATCTGCATACGCGCAATAGGCTTGCCCAAGACTCTGGCTACGGCCTTTTCGACAGGCTCATCGAGGTATTGCTGCAGGAAGGCATCGTGATGCCGAAGGAAACGAAATCCTATAACGGCGCAGATTTGCCCGACCCGGTTCCTGGCGCAGAGGAAATGTGGGTAATGCGACGAGATCGTGGCGCCGTATTTCTCGGTATAGATACCGTTCAGGAATGCTTCAATTTCGGGGCGCTCCGAACTATTGATGCATACATGGCTCAGCGACAGGGTGGTTTCGCCATTTTCAGGGGTTTCTGTTCCTGCCTGCAGGCGTCTGCTCTTAACTGGATTTTCGCTGAAGTCCTGTTCAGATAATGCCACGTTCTGTATTCCTTTCGGTCGTCCGGAGGCGCTTCTAGTTCGAGAATACGCTCGCCAATGAAAGAAAGACCGCACGGTGAGGCAAGGACCTCCTCAAATTCTGAATCTTTTTATGCAATTGGGAGGTTGCGCATCCGGAGCGGAACAGTGTTCTTCCTTCTGGAGGGAACGAGCAGGCAATGGACGCAACAGAAGACCGACGACAATCAATGGCGCCCGCGCGCGCCGCCGTCTTGTCGGTGTATTCGCAGCGCCGGGCGGACTTATGCCGGTTTCTGGCCGCCAAGTTGCGCAATGCGGCTGAAGCCGAGGACCTCGTGCAAGATCTCTATATACGCCTGCAGCATGCGAACCTTCCGGAAGAGATCAGCAACCCGGTCGGGTTCGTTTTTACCATGGCTGCCAATATGGCCTATGATCACAGCCGCAGCGGAGCCCGGCGCACACGGCGACAGGAAAGTTGGGGCGCCGTGAATTATGATGTTGTGGCCGGACAGTCACGTTCCGATGCGCCGACCTATGAAGATGTGCTGAGCGCCCGTCAGTTGCTTGGGCGCATTGACGCCTCGCTGAGTGACCTACCGGAACGGACGCGCGCCATCTTCCGGCTGCACAAGTTTTCCGGCCTGAGTTACGCAGAGGTGGCGCGCGAACTCGAGATTTCTGTCAGTACCGTCGAAAAGCACATGATCAGGGCTTTGCAACATGTCATGGGTTTGCGGGAAGGAGATGAATCGTGACCCCGTCGGCGAAACAATTCATTCCACATTGCGATTTTTTCATAAAATTGTACGGCGGCTGGTTCTTGGCGACGTCATTGAGTTAACAAGGTGCAATTCAAAGCGACATGACTTCAGATTCTTCATTATCATCCAAATTGAAACGTGAGGCGATTGCCTGGCACGCGCGCCTGAACGCGCCTGATGCGAGCGGGGATGATTGGTCAGCATTCACCGAATGGCTGGAGGCTAATCCGGAGGGTGGGGAACACTATGATGAAGTCGAAACGCTCTCACGCGCTTTGAGAGCCAGCTATTCGACAGTTTCGGCTTCAGTCGATGATGTCGAAGTAGCGACCACAGAGCCTGTTCGGAAGGCTCACAATGTCACTGCACTGAAGCGATTCAATAAGGCGCCGCCCCCTGTCTGGTCTTGGCTAGCTGCCGCAGCGGCTGTGGGCATCGCTATCATGATTGTGCCCAATCTGCGGGATCAGTTTACGTTGAAGCCAGCATATGCTTGGCAAGACTATTCCACATCCACCGGTGAGCGCGAAGAGATCACACTGGCAGACGGAAGTGTTGTGACGCTCAATTCGGGAGCTAGCATTTCCGTCTCAATGGGTGCGCATGAACGTCGGGTCAAATTGAACAACAGTGAAGTATTTTTCAGTGTGACCCATGACGCTGACAGGCCATTCATCGTGGACACTGGGTCTGCAAAGGTTCGCGTGCTTGGAACACAGTTCAATGTTCTTAGCGTGAGCGGGCGACTGGAAGTCGGTGTGAAAGAAGGACGTGTTGAAGTGTCTGTTGGGGAAGCAGATGACGCAAAATTTGTCCTGACTCCCGGTAAGGAGCTCGTGAGCATGGTTGAGGGCAGCAAGGCTGAAGTCAGGGACATCGATGTGTCGACAGCCTTCGGCTGGAAGCAGGGAGCATTGATCTATGATGACGCGGCCATATCCGAGATAGTGTTCGATGTGAATCGCAACTTTGCGCGCCCGCTCGTGCTGGCCGCTGATGTCGACCCGTCGATGAAATTTTCAGGCGTTCTCTCACTCAGTTCAGAGGAAGACGTTATTGCTGCGCTGGTTGCATTCCTGCCGCTCGAGGCCGAGATCGCAGATGCACAGGTGACGCTGCATGCGCGCCGGTAACTGGGTTGCCACCTGTCTGGTGGTGGCGGCAATGGCGCCTGCGGCTGCTGCGCAGGCAGATACAATAGAGTTCGCCCTGCCGGAACAGCCCCTGTCGCAGGCTTTGATCTCGTTTGCCGTTCAGGCGCGTGTGTCAATTTCGATACCGCGCGATGACTTGCCGCCGGGCGCCAAGAGCGTGGCGGTTCATGGTCGGATGACACGCAGTGCCGCGCTTAAAGCCCTGCTCGCGGGTTCAGATTTTGATTTGGAAGAAGTCAATGCGACGACCTTCAAACTCGTCAGGAATATGCAGGGAGGGCTGGTGCGTCCGGACGCCGTCATTCCGCGGCAGGTCCGTTCGCCAGACTTGCCGCCTGACTCGCGCGAACTCGATACCAGCGACCGGCTCTCGCCGGTTATCGTGACGTCTCTTCGGCGCCGTGCGGCGCTGGTGGATTTGCCTTATTCAGTCAGCCAAGTTGATGACACGCAGATCGAACTGACGGGTGCTAGAACAGCGGATGACATCGGCTTCGAGACTGTTGGACTGCTGACGACCAATGTCGGGCCTGGACGCAACAAGCTAATTCTACGCGGCCTGTCTGACGGCGCCCTGACAGGACAGGCCAAGTCCAATGTTGGAGTCTATCTTGACGACACGCGCCTGACCTTTGCTGCGCCTGATCCGGCGTTGGAACTAGTTGATGTTGCGGCCGTGGAAGTCCTGCGTGGGCCGCAGGGCACGCTGTATGGCGCAGGCTCTCTGGGCGGTATCTTCCGGATGGTGACGAACGCGCCAGACCTCAACGACATGTCGGGGTCGATTCTCGCCGGCGCCTCGACAACGGGTCATAGCAACCGCGCGAGCGCTTCGTTCGAGGGCGTTGTGAATGTGCCCATTGTGCAAGACCGATTGGGTCTGCGCGCGGTCGCGTATGCGCGTGAATCGGCAGGTTGGCTCAACAATCCATCACTTGGTGAAAGCAACACGAATTCGACGCTCAAGATCGGCGGACGGGTGGCTATCGAAGGGCGGCTGGGGAACAGCTGGACTGTGCGGGTCACCGGCGCTGGCCAGAATATCGACACCGAAGATGCGCAATATGTGGACCCGACGCAGGATGAGACCATTCGGACAGCACACCTGCTGGAACCGCATGACAACCGGTTCCTCATGTCCAGCGTCGCACTGCGTGGTGCGACGCACTATGGCGAATTGGAGGCCACAGTATCGGCTTTGAGCCACCGTATTGGCGATGTCGTGGATGCGACAGGCGCCTTCACATCTCTCGGCGTGGCCCCTTCCGTGGTCACGGCGGATGAACTGAGCGACGATATCCGGATCTTTAATCAGGACATTCGCCTGCGCGGTGTGTCCGGCCGGTTCCCCTGGAGCGTGGGAGCGTTCTTTTCGGAAGTTGAAAAAACCGCCGAGAGCCGTGTCCGTGCTGGCCTGGGCGCTACGGAAATCTATGCGACCCTGCACCAGGAAGAGATATATGAATATGCAGTCTACGGTGATGTAACTTGGCCTGTCGCGACGTGGCTGGACGTTGCTGTGGGCGGGCGCCTGTTCCTAATCGACACCACTGCTCGGATAAGGAGAAGCGAGCCCCTGTTGGGAATTGCGGATGAGACAATGGGCGATGTACGGGATGAGGGCGTTGCGCCGCGTCTCTCTCTGTCTATCAAGCCGCGCCCTGGCATGATGGTCTTTGCATCGGCGTCGGCGGGCTACCGGCCGGGTGGCCTCAACGCGACGGGACGTGTCTACAGCACGGAGCATGCAGGATATTCGGCTGACGAATTGTGGAACTATGAGGTCGGCGCAAAAGCCGCGTTCTTCGACAACCATCTCATGGCCCGGGCTGCAACTTTCTTGCAGACCTGGGAAAATGTTCAGACCGACCAATTGCTCGACAATGGCTTTGTCTACACCGGCAATGTGGGGGATGCCCGCAATCTGGGATTTGAAGCCGAGGTTCAGTTGACGGACGTCTTGCAGTCGGACTTTGCGATCAACCTCACAACCATCGACCCTGAAATCGTATCGCCGTCAGTCGCGGTGCCTGTGCCCGCCGATGCGCTTCCGGGCGCGCCGCACCTCATGCTCGGTGGCTCCGTCTCCCACGAATGGGGAGAGATACTGGGTTACCGCATCCGCTCGCATCTGGCCGGTCAGTTCATTGGTCTGGCTAATACTTCCTTTGTGGGCAATGCGGCGACGCAGACCGACGATTACACTGTCGTCAACGTCTCCCTTCAGCTCAAGCGGGAATCCTGGACCTGGGACGTATATGCGGACAATGTTTTCGACGCCGAGGCGGCGACCTTCGCCTATTCCAGCCTCGGGCAGACTGGCGCGTCCTCAAATGTGACACCCCTCAACCCGATCGAGATAGGTCTAAGACTAAAACGTGATTTCTGATTCTGGAACGCCGGCTAATCTTCGGTGTTTTAGCGGATCGTATACCTAAATCCATTGCGCCTAGCACCAACTACTGTTGGCTTTCCACAATCGGTTCGAGGAACTGCGCGAGGCGTTCGGCCATGACTTTGACGCCTTCTGCAGTCGGGTGCAGGCCATCGGACTGAAGCAGTTCAGGCTGGTTCTGGACGTCGGCCATTAAGGATGGATAGGACTTGAGATCAAATTTCGTGGCGAGTTCTGGATAAATCGCACCGAATGCAGCATCCCGACTCCCTTCTTCCACAGCGCTGCGCGGCTGCAGGTCTACCAGGATGCAGTCAATTTGTTTGTCTTTGGCTTTCTGAATGATTGCAGACAGATTCTGTTTCGCTACCTCGGGATCAATTCCCATCAGATAATCATTGGCGCCAAGGGCGACCACAACCATATCCGGATTGGCGGCGAGAACGCTCCAATCGAAACGCGCAAGACCATTGGCCGTCGTGTCGCCAGAGACCCCGGCATTTATGACCCGTGCTTCAATGCCATCATCCTTGAAGACGTTTGCAACCTGCTCAGGCAGGGCCTCGTCTGCAGCAAGCCCAAACCCGGCTGTGAGACTATCACCAAGGAAAACAATAACGGGACCTGACACCGTTACCCTGGAGGCCTTTGAGCCCTGTGCTTCAGGTGTCGGTTTCGCTGGGGCATCGGGCTGAGGACTGCTACAGGCGATGACGATCGCGGCACTTATGAGCATAGCGACAATGCTGTTCCACATTGACCCTTGTATTCCTGTCCGTTCGATTGACATCATGACTATCGATAGACATGCCGCCAACTGTTGGCAATGCGCGGCCATCATGGAAGACGAATTGAATGACGAGTGCGCTCGAACTGAAGAACGTATGGCTGACGTTTCCTGCAGCCGATGGCTCACTGGATGTTCTGAAGGACGTAAGCATCGATATTGAATCCGGCAGCAGCGTTGTGATTGTGGGGCCATCAGGCTCAGGTAAGTCATCGCTAATTTCCATTGCAGCAGGCTTGGAAAAGCCAAGCCGTGGGGAGGTATCGCTACTGGGCGAACGAATAGAGGCACTGAGCGAGGATCGTCTGGCACGCCTTCGTCGCGGTCGCGTCAGCATGGTATTTCAGTCGTTTCATCTGCTCGAGACCATGTCAGCCTTCGACAATGTACGCACGCCACTGGAAATTGCTGGCTCGGACCGCGTCGACGACCGGGCGAATGAATGGTTGGAGCGGGTAGGTCTGTCACATAGGCGACTGCATTATCCCGGCCAATTATCGGGCGGCGAACGTCAGCGGGTTGCGGTTGCGCGCGCGCTCGCATGCGAGCCAGCTCTAGTCTTCGCTGACGAACCGACCGGAAATCTGGATGCCGAATCAGGCCGAGGTGTTGCTGATCTCCTTTTTGATCTCACAAGGGATAAGGCGACGACTTTGGTTCTGGTGACACACGATAGTGAACTCGCTTCACGCGCCACGCGTGTGGTGCATATGCGCGATGGGCGCATCGAATGAGCGGTGTTGCGATAAAAATCGCCTTCCGCGAACTGTCTGGTGGATTCCGGGGCTTCTGGATCTATCTGGCGTGTCTCGCCATTGGGACGGCTGCTATCGCGGCCTCGGGATCGGTAAACGAAGTATTTACACGCGGCCTGAATGCGGAATCGCGCAACATGCTCGGCGCGGATGTTATTTTTGCCTCCTCCCAACGGCGTGCGACGCCGGATGAGCGTATATTTATCGATCACTTAGGGACTGTTTCGGAAGCTGTATCTCTTGATGTTATGGGCAGTGCTGCAGACACGCGGAAACAGGTCGATGTGCGCGGTGTCGACGCTAACTATCCTTTGCTTGGCGCTGCGAGCTTGGCTGGAGGGCCACAAACACTCCAGGCTGCTTTGCGTAAACAGGGCGACAGGTGGGGTATCGCCGTCAGTAGGTCTTTCCTTGAGGAGTTCCACGTCGGCATTGGTGATGCCGTGCGTCTTGGACCAGTCAACGCGATTGTGACCGCAGAGCTTGAGAGCGTTCCTGACCGGGTTGGCGCAACGGGAACGTTTGGGCCGGAAGCCATCGTGAACCTTGATGCCTTAGTGGAAGCGGACCGGCTGACTCCTGGACAACTCTTCCGGTCGGGGCTTCGTGTCGTACTTCATCAAAATATGACGCTTGAGAAGGCGAAGGAGCAATTCGAGTCTGAATTCGGCGCTGGAACCATGCGTATCCGAACTCCGGAGGACTCCGTTGATGGTCTCAAGTCACTCTTGAATACATTGAACAGTTTCCTTGCCGTGATTGGTATAGCTGCGCTGATCGCCGGCGGCGTGGGGGTAGCTCAAGCAACGAACTCATTTCTCGATACCCGTATCGCCTCTATCGCCGTGCTAAAGGTATTTGGCGCTGAGGCGGCAACAGTTAGAGCGGCTTACATGCTACAGCTGGGCGCCTTGGCTCTCATTGGCTCTCTGGCAGGTGTGGCGCTGGGCGCAGCCGCTCCATTCCTACTCTCATCTTTTGCTGGGGGCTCGATCCCGCTTCCTCAGGCATTGGGTGTCTATCCGATCCCACTTTTCAAGTCGCTGGTGCTTGGCATGCTCGCGGCAACAATGTTTGCACTTCCCGCAATCGGGCGTGCCCGCGCGACTCGCCCATCGGCCCTGTTCCGAAGGATTACCGACAATGAGCGTGTTTCGGCTCCTTGGGCTGAGCGGATTGGAACTGTAAGTGCCGGTATTCTTCTTTGTGTTCTGGCGATTGCATCGAGCTATCGACCGGGATTGACTGCGCTTGTTCTAGGCGGCGCCGCACTGACCCTCGTTATACTCGTCGGAACAGCAATGCTGGTGAAACGTCTCGCGTGGTTTGCATCTGCAGGTGCGACCGGAATGCGACGTCTGTCCCTCTCCAATCTGGGTGGGGCTGGATCGCTCGCGCCGACCATCATACCTGCGTTGGGCCTGGGCCTCGCCTTGTTGACGCTTGTTGCGGCGGTACAAGCAAATCTCTTACGCCAGATCAATCAGACCGCTCCATCAAACGCGCCCTCTGTCGTTTTCTCGCAAATCCCAGCCAACCGCATTGATGAGTTTGATGAGCTGTTAACAGCGCAGGGTGTGGACACTGCTGACGATGCAACGTTCCGCCAGGCGCCTTTCATATTGGCGCGAGTGACTGCATTGAGGGACGAACCCGTTGTCGAGGCAGAGGTTGCCGAATCCGAGCGTTGGGTGGTGCGCGGCGAGACGACAATCACCTATCTGGCAAACAAGCCTCCGGAAACCGTGCTGACGGAAGGGCAGTGGTGGCCTGAAAATTATACAGGCCCACTCCAGGTGTCGGTTGAGGCGGACGTAGCGAAGGGATTAGGCCTCGGTGTTGGCGACACGATAGAGTTTCGCGTCTTCGGAAGGGATGTAGCGGCGACCGTCACATCCTTACGAAAAGTTGAATGGGGCACATTCAGTATCGGTTCAAACGTAGCGTTCGTTCTTTCACCAGGAACACTGGAGGCGGCCAATCCAGCTTTTGTGGCCATTGCGAAAACCACTCCGGACACCGAATCGAAATTAGTCGCTGCACTTGGCGTATCCATGCCTGAAGTCGTCGTATTCCAGACACGTCAGGCACTCGAAACAGCGGGGCGGATTTTTACTCAAATAGCTGTTGCCGTGAATGCAGCGGCAGGCATCGTAACGCTTTCAGGTTTGTTGGTACTGCTCGGGACCTTCGCCGCGCTGGCGCGACAGCGCCGCGCGGAGGCCGCTTTGCTTAAAGTGTTTGGCGCGGACCGAGCACAAGTTCTGGGCCTGTATGCTGGCGAATTTGCGCTGGCCGGGGCCGCAGCGGCGCTTATCGGCGCGAGCATTGGTGTGGCCGCCGCCTATCCGATCGTTGTCTACGCGTTCGAGGCGACTTGGAATTTTCCATGGTTGGAAACGCTTCGCATTCTTATAGCATCGGTATTGATATCTGCGATTGGCGGCGCGGGCGTGGGCCTCGCAACGCTATCACGAACACCAGCGCAGGTCCTGCGTATGCCCGGCGAATAGTCGGTGTAATAGTGACGAGCTACGACATGTCGAATGTGCTCCTGAGTTTATGTGCGTTCAGCGCCTTTTCGTAGGTCAGCTTGACTCCTACTCGACTAGGTTGAGACATTTGACATCCAGTCCCTCTGATGCCAGCTTTGCTAGCGCTAACAAAATAATAGTGTAGCGATCAGGGGAGGTAGGGATGCAATATTCCCGAAGAGCATCGCGCGGTGAATCGGTGCGGCGATCAGGCTACAGATATCTAGCCATTGCAGTGCTGCTCATTGCTGTTTCGGGGTGTGTGTCATCTCAATCTTCTGCTCAAACTGCGGAAGTTCGAGCCGAGGTCGGGCAGACGACTGTTGCTCAGGCGACGGCAAGCGGCCTTCGCGGTGCAAAGCGTGTGGATTTTATTCTCGAGCAAATGACGACTGCTGAAAAGCTCGGTCAGCTTAACCAGATGGCAGGCGGGCGACAGGTTGCGCTCAACTCCCGCATAACTGATGCAGAGCGCGATCGGGTCCGGACCGGCGGGGTTGGTTCCTATCTGCATGTGGCTGGGGCGGAATTCCTAGGCGACCTACAGCATGTTGCGGTAGACGAGAGTCGGAATGGCATTCCACTACTGTTCGCGATGGATGTGGTGCATGGCTACCGCACCATCTTTCCTGTCCCACTAGGCATCGCGGCGACCTTCGATCCCGAGGATGTGGAGCTGGCCGCGCGGATCGCCGCTGAGGAGGCGTCTGCTGCTGGATTGCATTGGACGTTCGCTCCTATGGTGGACATTGCGCGTGATGCGCGCTGGGGACGGATTGTTGAAGGGGCAGGGGAAGAACCTTTCTTCGGCTCGGCTATGGCCCGGGCGCAGGTCCAGGGATACCAGGGCGGAGACCTGACTCGCCCAGACACGATCATCGCAACAGCAAAGCATTTCGGCGCGTATGGCGCAGGTACTGGCGGGCGCGACTATGATAGCGCCGACATTTCCGAACGCACATTGATGGATGTCTACCTCCCGCCTTTCCGCGCCGCAGCAGAGGAGGGGGCGGCGAGCTTTATGGTTGCCTTCAATGACATTGGTGGCGTGCCGACAACAGCCAACAAGGCACTAGTGAACGACCTGCTCAGGGGGGAGTGGGGATATGGTGGACTTGTGGTCAGCGACTGGAATTCCGTAACGGAGCTACTCAACCATGGCGTGGCGGAATTGCCTGAGGAAGCCGGCGCCCTGGCACTTCTGGCTAGTGTAGACATGGAGATGACAAGCGGCATTTATGCATCGGAAATGCTGGAAGCAGTTGAGGCTTCACCAGCTCTACAGGCGGCGCTGGATGCCGGGACCAAGCGAGTGCTCATGGCAAAAGAGCGTCTCGGGCTTTTCGATACACCCTATGCCTACCACGATCCGGCGAGAGAGGCGGCAGTGATGCTATCGCCAGACCATCGGGCATCAGCACGGCGTGTGGCCGAGCGCTCGATGGTGTTGCTGCGCAATGATGAGGGCCTGCTTCCGCTCAAGCTGCAGCCAGGGAGGGTGGCGGTGATCGGGGCGCTTGCCGGTGATGCGCGCTCGATGATTGGTTCATGGAAAGCACAAGGGCGCGAAGAGGATGTCGTCACTGTGGTGGAGGCCCTGCGAAAACGGCTAGGTGACGAGTTTGTCGTCTATGAACCCGGTGCGGGAACGCGCGATGCGGCAGAGCCAGCAGCAATCGCGCGAGCGGTTGCGACGGCCCAGGCTGCTGATGTGGTTATCCTGGTGACAGGCGAAGACTATAATATGACGGGTGAGGCGCGTTCCCGCTCCGATATCAGCTTACCGGCACCTCAGAAAGAACTTGCGGAAGCCATTCTCGCGACAGGCAAGCCTGTCGTGACAGTACTGATGACGGGGCGTCCTCTGGATATTGGCCCGCTGGATCGTGATGGTGCTTCGATCCTTGTGGCCTGGTTTTCTGGTATCGAGGCTGGGCCTGCCGTGACCAATGTTCTGTTCGGAGACATCGTGCCTGCCGGGCGTCTCCCGGCGTCGTTTCCGCGCAGTACCGGGCAATTACCTCTTTTCATCGGGCATTATCCGACGGGCCGCCCGGCTGATGAAGACCTGTCGAAAGATTCGGCGCGTTACATGGATATTCCGATCACGCCGGCCTATGCCTTCGGGCATGGTCTTAGCTATGCGGAGTTCGAGTATGACAATCTGCAACTCTCAAGCGAGATGCTGGCTCCTGGCGGTTCAGTTTCGATTAGTGTCGATGTAACCAACACGTCCGGCACAAATGCCGATGAGGTTGTACAGCTATACACGCGCGATCCGGTCGCACAGGTCGCGAGGCCGCAGCAAGAATTACGTGGGTTCGCGCGCGTGCACATCGACGCCGGCAACACGAAGCGCGTGACCTTTACTCTGCGGCCAGAGCAATTTGCATATTTTGCGCCTTCCGGACGGTTCGAGGCAGATGCAGGGCGTATCGATTTTGGTGTTGGTGCTAGCTCAGCCGACATTCGCCTGTCCGGGAGTTTTTGCATTTCTGCTTCGGTCATTGCGGATGGGCCCGCGGCCGCTTTGGCAACGCCTGTTTTGGTTTCAGAGGAATAAATGCAGACGATGCGGATCATATCAGGAGCAGTTGTAGTTGCTGGCGTCTTGGCGCTTGCAGACTGCGAGTCCGAGGAGAGGATCTCGGCACCGTCATCGCCACAGACGTCGGCTACCTATACTCAGCCGGAAGGCGCCGAGATCGTGGTCCTGGATTCTGCTCTCGCAGCCGAAGTGTTTGCCGAGGGCGAGCCGATCGAGAGGCTGACGCAGGACCGGTTCGGATGGTCCGAAGGGCCGGTCTGGATCCGGAATGGAGCCTACCTCCTCTTTTCAGATGTTCCCGGCAATACGATTTACAAATGGAGTGACACGTTAGGGCTCCAGGTTTTTCTCCAGCCTTCAGGTTATGACGGGGAAGACACGGCAGGCATATTTCGCGAGCCTGGCGCGAATGGCCTGATCCTTGGTGACCTTACGGGTACCATTCTTTTGGGAGACCATGGCAATCGCGCAATCGCACGGCTCGATTTGGGAACGAAGGACAAGACCCTCCTCGCGACGGACTTTGATGGTAAGCGGTTTTCAAGCCCCAATGATCTCGTATTGGCTAAAAGCGGCGCGATCTATTTCACCGATCCTCCTTACGGTCTCAAGGGTGAGGATGCCTCTCCCTTCAAGGAAATGGCTTTCAATGGTGTGTACCTGTGGCGGATGGATGAGGGCGATAGTTCGGTCGTGCTCATTGATGATAGTCTGACACGGCCAAACGGCGTCGTGCTCTCGCCTGATGGCGCGACGCTCTATGTGAGTGTGTCTGATCCAGATGCCGCTCGTATCTATGCCTACACTCTAGGCGCCGATGGCGGGGCCACAGGGCGCCGGCTACTCGTCGATCTGACGTCATTGGTGGAGCAGGGATATAGTGGGCTACCCGATGGGATGGCTGTCGACGTTGACGGTCGACTCTATGCCGCCGGGCCGGGCGGGGTCCACGTCTTCCTTCCTGATGGTACGCCGGTCGCTCGGATCGCCACTGGAACATCAGTTGCCAATTGCGCTTTTGGAGACGATGGGCGCACCCTCTACATGACATCCGGCGCGTTCCTCGCACGTGTTCGGCTCAAGGTGGCTGGTATTGGATTCGAGGGCTGACAGCGGTGGGGGAGACGACCTACGCTCTGTTAGTTGTCACCGCGAGTATCGCGGCGCTGCTTGGCTTGATCCTTCGCGCGCGCATGCCGGCATTCCTTGCGCTGCTATTGGTCAGCGCAGGTTTTGGTATCGTCTACGGCATGCAGCCGGCGGCAATCATTCAGTCTATTCAGTCCGGTATGGGCGGTACGCTGGGCTTTGTTGCCGTCGTGGTTGGGCTAGGTGCGATGTTGGGTGGGTTGCTGGAGGTTTCTGGTGGAGTGCGCGCGCTATCCTCGGGCATGCTCAAGGTCTTTGGCGATAAGCGGGCCCCGCTGGCACTGGGATTTGTCGGGTTTATCGTTGCGATGCCCGTGTTTCTGGATGTCGCGCTGATCATTCTAGCGCCAATGATCTATGGACTGACTCGGCGGACGGGGCGTCCGATTGTGGCATTTGCGATCCCCTTGCTCGCAGGACTTGCGGTCTCTCATGCATTCATACCACCAACCCCGGGCCCTATTGCCGTCGCCGATATCCTGGGCGCAGATCTCGGTTTGGTCATCGCATTCGGTACGATCACAGGGCTGCCGGCAATGTTGGTGGCAGGGCCGCTGTTCGCACGATGGCTGGAGCGGCAACCAGCGTTTCAGGTAGGAGTCCCTGAGGGGCATGAAGAAGAGTCAGTTGGTGACAGTGTGGGATTCCTGACGGCATTGGGGATCGTACTTGTGCCGTTGCTGCTAATCTTGGCGGGCACGCTGGTGGACGCCCTCGGTAAGGCGGGCGTGATGGAATTGCCGGTGTTATTGATGCACTTTGTTATGTTTGCCGGGCATCCGTTCATCGCGCTTATGATTGCATGCCTGTTGGCATGGTTCATATTCGGGAAATTGCGTGGGGTGCCTTCAAAAGCACTGACAGGGGCAATGGTAAAGGCGCTGGAGCCCGCTGGCGTTGTTGTGCTGATTACTGGCGCTGGTGGGGCTTTCAAACAAATCCTGGTGGATTCGGAAGCGGGGGCAGTGCTGGCGGAGACCCTGACTGCCACGGGCATGTCTCCCCTGCTTTTTGGTTTTGCAGTCGCTGCGATTATTCGAGTGGCGCAGGGCTCGGCGACCGTCGCGATGTTGACTGCAGCGGGGATAGCAGCCCCAGTGGCCGAGCTTGCCGGGCTCAGTGCGGGCGGCACAGCGCTGATGGTTATGGCGGTTGCCTCAGGTGCCACTGTGCTGAGTCATGTCAATGATAGCGGATTCTGGCTTGTCAGCCGTTACCTTGGACTGTCCGAATCTCAGACGTTGCGCAGTTGGACCGTGACATCAACACTGGTCGGACTCGTGGGACTGGCATCAACGCTCATACTGTCGATTTTTGTCTAGAAAGCCGCGTGAGCGTTCATGCGACGAAATCCACTATAGAATTCAGCAATCGCTAATAGTGACAGTGCAAGTTCTGACCTTCGCTACTGCGCTTGGGCGCCACCAAGAAAATCGGTAATGAGAGTCTGGCGTCGGTTGGAAAACTGCGGATCTAGATAACCGGGCATGAGTTCGAAGCGTCCAGATGCCAACAATTGTGCAGCTTCTCTGGTGCCTGCAAGCAGCGGATCATCTTCTGAAGCAATCACCAAAGTGTCTTTTTCTATCAGTGACATACGATCAAGGGCGGGCCACCTGAAAGCGGCGCGATAAGCGAGCGGGTATGTTTCTGCCGCTTTCAAAACTTCCAATACCCAAGCCTGAAGAACAGATGCTTGAGGCAGTCCTGCAGCGCGGGTGGCGTGAGCCGTTCTGTCATACCAGGGAAAGAAGAGATACTGATCCCTGCAGAAGTTGAATGCCCGGATCAGATGTGTGCCATCCAGGTCGGGTGTGAACGGCTTGGCATAATGCTCGAGGACCGCGGCGCGCTGCTCGGGAGAAAATACACCGATGCCTTCAAGCACGACACGCCCTATTCTTTCGGGAGCGGCGATGGCCATTTCAGCAGCAATCGCAGAGCCTGTATGAGAACCGTAAACGTGGGGGCGTTTCAAACCATGAAGTTCCACTAGCGCCAGAAGTGCGGTGGCATAGTCTTGGATAGAGGGCGTTTCGACAGGCAGTTTTTCGCTGTCACCATTTCCTGGAGTGTCAGGCGCGAAGATGCTGTAGCCGGTGTAGGCAAGTGCTGACATCAAGCTTTCCAGCTGCTTTGAACTACCCGGTGATGCATGTACCAGAAGGATGGCCGGTCCTTCACCGCAATAGCGATAATGGACTTGTCCATGATCGGCATCAAGGAATCCGCGACGTATCACATTCGACGGGCTCACAGTTTGGAAAGTACCAGCTTTGCCGTTTCGTCCGGCCAGACATCCATGAAATTATAAACCCAATCCGGTAGGTCCACGACTTCTCCATTCTTGAGCATTGGGCCGGCGCGGGAGGTTGCTTCGGTCAAATCATCGTTCGGGTTGAGAATGGTGATGCGATGGTCGAGTGTACGCAGGGCTGTCTCAAAGTGTGGCCATGAAAAAGCGGCATGATGACCCCACTCATACGCCTCGCCTCCCATCAGGTTCAGGGCCATGGACTCGCCCAGCATCTCATAGGTAACGCCCGGGCTTCGGCGTTCGATGATCCGTTCCCACATGGTGCTGTACCGTGTACCCTCATCATCCAAGGGAATGGGTTGAAACATGTTTCCGAACATTTCCCGTTCTTCCGGTGTGAGCAGCGCGGCGGATATCATTACCAAGCTGCCGACACGTTCCGGTTGGCTCATTGCCATGGCGGCAATGACCTTTGCACCTGTATGGTTTCCGAACAGATCAACCTTCTCATGCCCCATCTGGTCGACCACTGCCCACATTTCCTGAGCATACAAATCAACGGTGGTCTCAGATTCCGAGTGCGGCCTGTCCGACATGCCATATCCGGGGTAATCCGGGGCGATCACAAGACGTTCTTCACCGGCCGCGCGCATGAAGTTTGAGAATTCTGCTCCACTCTTCGGGCTTTGGTGCGCGCAATAGAGTGGGAGCTTACCGCTATGTTCTTCGCCCGCGATATAAGCGTGGATCTGACCATAGCGGCCTTCGAAATAGGTCTTGCGAAGCTTGAACATGATCAGGCTTTCTCCGGGCTTACCGTGACGACGGCTTTGCCGCGGTTTTTTCCATTCATCAATTGTTCGAAAAGGGCAGGTGCATTCTCTAGCCCTTCAACGCGGTCCTCGGCGAATGCCAGCTTGCCTTCCGTGATCCAGCTGCTCGCTTCGTTCACAAACTCGTCCCATCGGGGGTAGAAGTCATAGACAACCAGCCCGAGCAACTGAGCGCGTTTGCCGATGATGGTGCCCATGGGAAGGGGGTTTGGCACCCTGTCCTGGCTCTGGACCTGATATCCGGCAGCCAGACCGCACAATACGCCGCGTGCGTAAGTTCGAGCATTCGCAAGCGCGACCATCGCCATGTCAGCAGAGACATTTTCAAAGAATACACTGAGGCCATCAGGCAGGGCTTGCTTGAGGCGATCCTCCCAACCTTCGACCTTGTAATCAATGCAAACATCAAAACCGTAGGTATCGGTAACGATGGCACATTTCTCAGCGCCTCCAGCAATCCCAACGACGCGTTTGGCACCCTTGATTCTCGCAATCTGGCCAACTGTGCCGCCGACAGGACCAGCTGCGGCGTCTACCAAAACCGTGTCACCCTCGCCAACTTTTGCGAGCTGGGTAATGCCTGCCCATGCGGTAAGCCCGGGCATGCCGAGGACGCCGGCATGAGAGGCCAGGGGAGCCATGGTTGGGTCGATCTTTCGGAATTCACCCGTCTTGAGCGCCGCGAATTCCTGCCAACCGCCTTCCATGGACTGGACCCAGTCGCCTTGCGAGATGCCTAGGGCATTTGACTTTACGACCTGCCCAACGATGGCGCCGGGTATCGGCTCCTTGCCCGGGGCAGGTGGCGCTTCGCCCATGTGGCGTCCGCGCAGCCGCGACCCGATATAAGGATCCAGGGAAAGGTGAACGACGCGTACAAGGATGCCATTTTCAGGACAGTCCGGTATCGGAACCTCCAGCTGTAGGAAATCGGATGCGAGCGGTTGGGAGGTCAGTTCCTCACGTAAGGTAACCAGTTTCATTGACGTTAGCCTTCCACCATTTCAACAAGTGTTCCGTCCGGTGCCTTCATGGTGCCTGCACGTTTTCCCTTGTAGATGACGCCATCGCGAGCCACAGGCTCGGTGATCCAGGGGCCTTTGAGGCTGTCAAAATCGGGATGCCAAAGTGTGCCGATGGCGCAGCCGGGCGCAAGCATGCCTGCGTGTTGCGGGCGCTGGATGGCAGCTTTCGGATACTGGTCCAATTCAAGGAACACGTCTCGCCCATGGATCATGGTGGAGATTACATGCATGTCCTGCTCGGGCAGGTCATACGCCTTGGCGAGCATGGTATAGACGATTTCCATGTCGCGGCCCATTTCCACGCCGACATGCTCTTCCATCCATTTGTTGGAGGCGCGCATATCCGAACAGCCCATCACAAGAATGAACAACTTGTCGATAGCGCTTTCAGCGCGTGGTAAGTCAAAAGCAGGAAGATCGGATTTGATTTGCGTCAGATACACAATTTCTTCGTCCGGCCCTTTGACCTGCATCGGATGGATTGCCGGCAATCCATCAATCTCACGAGGTGGACCAATGATCTCGAACGGGCTCTTCAGCATACGCTCGTTTGCGGCGAGTACATCTTCCACGCAGATTTCGATTGCGTTCCAGCCAAATGAACGCAGCGCTTTGAAGCCCTCGACTTCGGGCTGCTCGATAAAGCGAATGTAGATGTCTGCGCCCGAGGAAGGCTGCATGACAATATAGCTCATGCCAGCGCTTTTAGGCGCGTCCCAGCTGTCAGCAAGATCCTGAGATAACGTTCCGCGCTCAACGACGGCGTAGTCAAGATAGCTAGCATAGAGATCTGCCGACCGTTCGATATCGGCCACAGTGAGTGTCGCGCTGCGAAGCAATTTCATTCGCCTTATACCTTTGCATCCGTGTGAAATTTCACTTACATGAAAAGATATACCATTTAGTTTTTGTCTGCCACTGTCAATGACGAGGAGCGCTTATGGCCGCCTACATGATTGTTTTTTGCAAGATCAAGGATCGCGAACGGTTCGTTTCGGAATATGCTGTGCCAACAGCCAAGCTTGTTGCAAAAATGGGCGGAGAATACGTTCTGCGTGCACCTGGCCTGACCTGCCTTGAAGGGGAGGTCGATGAGAAAACAAGCGTCGTTATATCCAAGTGGCCATCGCGCGTCGCTTTGGACGCAATGTGGAACAGTCCTGAATATGAAGCACTGAAAGAGATGCGCCGTGCGTCATCCGAGGCGCAAATTGTCGTGACCGACGACCCGGTTTGAGCCAAGTTCTCCGTCTCGAATCTGAAGAAGGGGCACCTGAAACTCAGGTGCCCCTTTTTTTTTCGTTAAGCGAAAGACGCTAGGCGCGTTCTGGCAGTTCATTGGCAACATCTTCGGACGCTGCTTCGTCGACTTTCTCGATGGCTTCACCCTCTTGCTGGATGATGCGGAAGACGCGGGCCAGATATTCCTGTGTCCATTGGCCGCGCTCGTCCGCTTCGGTCCGACTGGCGCGGAAGCTGTCGATTGCGGCCTTGCTGACCGGTTCGCCTCGTTCCAGCAGGCGTTCAATTGTGTCCATGCGTTCCCGTGTAACGGCCAGTTCTTGCGTCAGGACAAGGACGATATTCGTCAGCCGCTCAACATCCGGATTTTCCAGGAAATACGGACGTTTGCCTTTGGCCTTGGCGCCAGCGAGTTTTAGTGGATCAAGGCTGTTCATTATGCTGTCTTCCTCGCGCCAATAACATGCCACGCAGCTTTGCGGCCGAAGTCTTCGCTGTCGTCGTCAGCGGCGTCAGGAAAAACGTCTTTGTCCACGATAGCCGCCACACCGCCATGGATGAGTTCGTCTGTTTTAAAGCCGGCGCGCGTCATCCAGTCGTCGAGGTCCACTTCGTGCATTTTCGTCCAGAATGGCTCGTTATTGTAGAAGGCGTCCCAGTCACGCATGGCCTGCTCAAACAGGGGCATGTTCTTATCGTACTGAGGTTGCTCCACGTGCAGCACAATGCCGCCGGGTTTCAAGACCCGGAAGGATTCACTGAATATCTGCGGCATGGTCTTATAGCTGGTCTCATGCAGGAACATTGTCGATTGCACCCAGTCGAAACTTTCATCCTCGAAAGCGCTTAGCTGCGCAGCATCACCTTGAATGAATTTGACATTCTCTATGCCCATGGCCTTGGCCCGAGCAAGGCCATAGCGGAGCATAGGCGCGCCGACATCAAGGCCGATAACTTCGGCATCCGGAAAGGCTTCCGCCAGCGGGAGCACATTGTGGCCAAGGCCGCATCCAATATCCAGAATGCGCTTAGGCTTGAAGTCTTCGCCTAGATTCTTGCGGACCCATTCGGCGACCGCCTTGCCGCCACCGTCATTGTAGAGGCCGAGCATGCCGCCGGTCGTTGCGAACAACCCGATATCGTAATTGGCAGGCCCCGTGACATCACCCTGAACAAGCTCAGTGTAATAACTCCCAGGCATGCAGTGATGATCAATCGCTTCTACGCCCCGCGGCAACTTCAGAGCGGTGTCCAGAACGAGACGCGGATCAGAATTTGTGAGGTCGTCGGCTTTGGCATTCAGTTCATCTGCTTGACGCAGAACGACCCATCGTCCTGCTTGTTGGCGCGATTCCATCGTGGCGCGGCGAAGGGCAGACCACCATTGCCAGATCGGTTCTTTCATCAGCGCCTTGCGAACTTCATGACGGCTGGTGAACGGCTTTCCGGCCGTTTTGAGACGCTCTGGTTCAATACGCGCTTCATAGGCCTTTCCTATAAAAGGCATGACCTGGGTCGAAAGGTGGCGGTTCATCTGTGCAAGGAAGTTAAAGCGCGCCGATTCATCATGGCTGACATTCGGATACATGCCGTGATGTCCGGCGACGCGGTAATCAGGCGGGCCCTCATATGTGGGCTGTGCCGCTGGAGCGTAGTGTGTGTCAGCCATAAACCGATCCTTTCCTCGTGAATGATTGCCCAAAATGAGAGAGATTCATATGGGGGCTTTCATTGGAATATAAATGATATACCATTCTTTGCGCGTATCCAGTAGGGGAGATTACTTAAATGACGCAAAAAATAGTCGTATTGTTCAATCTGAAGCCTGATTGCTCGGTGGCGGAATATGAGGCGTGGGCTAAAGCCAAAGATATTCCTACTGTGAATGGACTTCGGTCTGTTGATAATTTCGAAGTCTTAAAGTCAGTCGGACTGATCGGTTCTGACCAGTCGTCTCCCTACAACTACGTCGAGATCATTGATGTGAACGACATGGAAGGTTTTGGTGGTGAGGTCAGCACGGAGGCCATGCAGGCTATTGCTGCGGAATTTCAGGCCATGACGTCGGACCTGTTTTTCATTCTGACCGAAAAGATCGGCTAGGAGGGCCTCATGGAAAAGCGTCTGAGTGGCAAAGTCGCCGTTATAACCGGTTCGGGGCGGCGCGGCGGCCTTGGTGAAGCCATCGCCCGAAGGCTGGCGAATGACGGCGCCAGCATCGTTTTGTCGGACGTCGGCTCACCCCGTGATACGGCTACTACCGCCGACCATATTGGTTCGAGTGTCGAGATGGAGAGTATTGCCACAGAGTTGCGCGGTCTCGGTGCTGATGTGTCGTGTAAGCCTTGCGATGTTCGAAGTCTGGATGAAGTGCGGGCACTGGCCACCCACGCAGCTGAAACCCATGGCGGCATCGATATCTGGGTGAACAACGCTGGAATCGGCTATATCATGAAGCCGCTGCTGGATGTGACGGAAGCCGACTGGCGTGCCGTCATCGATGTAAACCTTACGGGTGCCTTCTTCGGCATCAAGGCGGCTGCCGAGCAGATGGTCAAGCAGGGCAGGGGTGGCCGTATTCTCAATATCGCTTCGCAAGCGGCGAAGTCTGGATTCCCGCACGCGCAGGCCTATACAAGTTCAAAGCATGGTCTGGTGGGGCTCGTGAGGTCTGCCGCTATCGAGCTTGGGCCGCACGCCATCACAGTCAACAATGTCTGCCCAAACCATGTAACGACGGGGCTAGGCGCCTGGCAGAACGAATACTTCGCCAAGGTTACCGGTGCTGCGTCAGTGCAGGACTACATGGATGCCATGGCCAAACGTATTCCGCTTGGCCGACCGGGGCTGCCGGAAGACACAGCCAATGCCGTCTCATGGCTCTGCTCTGATGAGGCCGCATACATTACTGCTGAAAGCATGAACGTGTCCGGCGGGGAGGAGCCTCACTGATGAGGGCTCTCTTGTTCATTGGGCTTCTTATTGCCTCTGGATGCGCAACGCCAATCCCAGTGCGATCTGTGGATACGGATCGGGTCGAGATTGATAGTCTGGCACAGGATCTCGACGGGCTTGATGCGTTTTCCCATGCGTGGCGGGCGGCTTACCAGGACGGTGATTTCGACGCCATGCGTGATCTTTATGAGCCGGATGCTTGGCTTATGACGCGGGACCAACCCGCGCGGAAAGGCGTAGACGAGATTCTCGCTTACTTTGCAAACTCGCGCCAGGTCGGCGGCAAAGCAGTGATCACGTTCGAAACAGAAACGGTCGAAATTAATGGCGACTACGCTTTCAAGACCGCTCTTTGGTGGCTGGATAGCCCGAAAGCTATTGGTGAGCCTGTTCACGATTCTGGACGTTCACTAGTCATTTTCAAGCGCGGTCCGGCCGACAAGTGGCGCCTGTGGCGAGACATCGACAATAACACGCCTGATGCGGCGATTAAGGACAGACCAGAATGAACCTGCCAACAGATCCCGCCCCGAAAGAATTTACCTGGCCCGGCGGCAAGAAGCTGGCCTTGTCGATCGTCGTCAATGTTGAAGAAGGTGCCGAGCGCCGAATTGATGAGGGCGACAAGCGTCCGGAACCTGTCGATGAACTTGGCGCTGTTCCTGGTAAGCCCGTGCGCGTCCATGGCAACGAAACCAATTACCAATACGGTATCAATCAAGGTGCCCCACGCGTCCTGCGTATACTGGACAAGGCTGGTGTGCCTGCAACATGGACAGTGTGCGGACAGGCGCTTGAAAAGGCGCCCTGGCTGGGCAAGGCGATAACTGCGCGCGGGGACGAGCCCTGCAATCATGGCTACAAGTGGAACTTCACGACTTTCATGTCGCCAGAGGAAGAGAGGGCCTTTATCAAGCGCGGCACCGATGCCATCGAGGCAACAACCGGGCGCCGGCCGTCTGGCTGGCTCTCGCGCTACCTCCATTCCGACATTACGCGCCGGATCGTTATCGAGCAGGGCTATTCCTACCATATGGACGATTATTCTGATGATTTTCCGTACTGGGCGCTCACGGAAATGGAAGACGGCAGCCGGAAGCCGATCGTTGTCCTGCCATATGCCATCGATACCAACGACATGAAGTTTTGGCTCGCGCCTGCTTTCACGCCGGATATGTGGCTGGATTATGCCAAGCGCACATTCGACTTTCTCAGAGAGGAGGCGAATGAGCAGGGCGCGCGCATGATGAGTCTCGGCCTGCATCTGCGGATCATCGGGCGCCCGGGGCGGATTGATGCCTTCCGGGCCTTTCTGGACCATGTCGCAAAACACGAAGATGTCTGGGTCGCCAAGCGCGAAGATATCGCGAAGCATTTTGCAGAGAATGTATCTGCTCCCTCATAAGCGGGTTCAAAATAAAGACATATCGGAAAGGGGCGCAGGTGACTGTGCCCTTTTTTATGCGGAATTTTCCGAAATAGGTTTGACCCAAAGGATATAACCATACTAATTTGTCCGGACAAACTATTGGAGATTCATGTGACCGCTATATTCAGATCCCTCCTCTTCGTCCCCGGCGCGAGGCCTGACAGATTTGACAAGGCGGTCGCGACAGGCGCCGATACGATTATCATCGACCTGGAAGATGCTGTGCTGCCAGAGGACAAGTCGACTGCGCGGGACGCGGCTTTCAAATGGCTTGCTGAAAAGACTCCTGAGGTGAAAGCGGCCCTGCGAATCAACTCACCCCGCACCGCGGACGGATGCGCTGACATCGCCGGGCTGGCGGCAGCTGGAATTCTCCCTGAGTTCATCATGGTGCCCAAAACTGAAACTGGAACTGATATCGAAATTGTGAGCGAAGCGCTCAATACGAAGAAGCTGATCGCGGTTGTTGAGAGTGGGCGCGGCCTGTCGAATGTTATGGAGATCGCGAGGCTCAGCGCGATGGGTGTTCTGTTTGGCGGCGCAGACTTTTCTGCAAGCCTGGGTGCAGATCTGTCCAATTCCCGTGCCATGACCTATGCGCGCGGCGCGGTCGCCAGCGCCTGTGGCGCTTCGGGAGTGCCTGCCTATGACGTACCTTTCCTCGATATCGGCGATGATCACGGTCTTCATGAGACAACAAAAGAGGCCAAGTCCTTTGGCTTTTCTGGACGCGCATGCATCCATCCCAAGCAGGTGTCTACCGTAAAATCAGTCTTTACACCTACTGAATACGAGCTCGCTGAGGCGCAGGCTATAATTGAGGCCCTGGAGGCTGCGCATGGTGGAGCCGTTCTGCACAAGGGAAAGCTTGTCGACCGCCCAATAATTCTTGCTGCGCAACGCATTCTCGCCAGCGCCTAACATCAACGGAGTTCAATCTATGGTCCAGAATTTTAAAGAAGTAGGCCCCAATCGCTATCGCGAAACTTTCGGCCGCTATTTTGAAGACTTCAACGAGGGTGACATCTATGAGCACCGGCCGGGTAAGACCGTGCTAGATTATGATAATCACTTGTTCACTCTGCTCACGCTGAATACGCACCCGATGCATTTTGATGCCGAGTTCGCCAAGGCAAGCGAGTTCAAGCGCAACATCGTTGTGAGCCCTTATACATTGGCTCTGCTCATCGGTATGAGTGTGACGGATTGCAGCCAGAAAGCCGTTGCGAACCTTGGTATGGATGAGGTGAAGTTCACTGCGCCAGTCTTCGCAGGTGATACGCTTTATGGCGAAAGCGAAGTCTTGGGAAAGCGCGAGAGCAAGTCACGCCCGGGACAAGGCATCGTGACGATCGTAACACGCGGCTATAACCAGGACGGCACTATGGTGTGTACGTTCAAACGCAACATGCTGATCCCTTCGCGCGGTAATGCCGTCGAAGATAAAGTCGGAAACTATTAAGGCGCTGATATGACTGATACTTTGAACGAAGACGATCGCTTGATGCTGGACGCCATTGGCAAGTGGCTTGATCAGAAGGTCAAGCCGGTTGCGATGCAGCTGGAGCATGATGACGAATATCCTCATGCACTAGTGGAGGACATGAAAGAACTCGGCCTTTTTGGTGCGATCATTGATGAAGAATACGGCGGCCTTGGCCTCTCGGCTTCGACCTATTCGAAGATTGTTACCTTGATCTCCGAAGAGTGGATGAGCCTCAGCGGGATTTTCAACTCTCACCTGATGATGGCGACTATTGTTCAGAAATTCGGGACGCAAAAGCAGAAAGAATACTGGCTGCCCAAATTCGCCACGGGTGAAATCCGCGGTGGGCTTGCGCTGACAGAGCCAAATGCCGGCACGGATCTCCAGGCCCTAACGACCCGCGCGAAGCGGGTAGGCGACAAATATGTCGTTGAGGGCGCAAAGACATGGATATCCAACGCAATCCAAGGCAATTGTGTTGCGGTTCTGGTCAAGACAGATCCAGGCGCGCAGCCGCGCTATCAAGGTATGTCCATGCTAATTACGCAGACGAAGACGGCACCAGATACAACAAATGATCTGCCCGGTGTTAGTAACGGCAAGAAACTCGAGAAGTTGGGTTACAAGGGCATCGACTCGGGCGAGCTGATTTACAATGGCTACGAGTGTGACGCGGAACTCAGCTTGGTTGGTGGGGAAGAGGGCAAGGGCTTCTATATGGCGACTGGCGGCCTTGAAATCGGCCGTATCAACGTCGCTGCCCGTTCTGTCGGGATCGCCAAGCGTGCTTTGAGGGAATCTGTTACCTACGCCCAGTCTCGCAAAACCATGGGCAAGCCCATCTGTGAGCATCAGGCGATCCAGCTTAAGCTTGGCGAAATGGCTGCAAAAACCCGGGCTTCAGAGTTGCTGGTGGACGATGCTGCACGCCTGTACGATCTAGGGCAGCGCGTCGATATGGAAGCTGGCATGGCAAAGTATTTCGCTTCTGAAACAGCGCTCTATTGTGCGACGGAAGCGATGCGTATTCACGGTGGCTACGGTTATTCCAAAGAGTATCCTGTTGAACGCCTGTTCCGCGATGCACCCTTGATGTGTATCGGAGAGGGCACGAATGAGATGCAGCGCATCATCATTGCCAAGCAACTTGTTAAGCGGAATCCGGTCTGATGACGTTGCCCCTGGAAGGCGTTCGTATCCTCTCAGTCGAACAGTATGGCGCAGGTCCATACGGGACAATGTTGCTCGCCGACCTTGGTGCCGAAGTCATCAAGATTGAGGACAAGGCGCGGGGCGGTGATGTCTCCCGTTCTGTCGGTCCGTATACAATCGGTGAGGGCGATAGCCAGTTCTTCCAGACGTTTTCCAAAGGTAAGAAGTCTGTCTGCCTGGACTTGAAATCGGAAGATGGGCGAGCTTCCTTTCAGAAACTGGTCGCTACTGCCGACGCAGTGGCAAACAATCTGCGTGGTGATCAGCCTGCTAAACTCGGGCTGACATATGAGGCCCTGCAAACGATCAATCCCAAGATCGTTTGCGCTCATCTGTCGGCCTACGGTCGAAATAGCGAGCGTGCAGCTTGGCCTGGCTATGATTACCTCATGCAGGCCGAGGCAGGTTTCATGATGATGACGGGAGAGCCTGATGGCCCGCCGGTTCGTTCCGGCTTGTCCATGGTCGACTTTCACACAGGCAGTCATCTCGCAACAGCCCTGCTGGCAGGCATTTTGGGGGCAATGCGGAACGGCGAAGGATGCGATGTTGACGTCTGCCTATTTGATACCGCGCTGCATCAAACATCCTATCCTGCGACCTGGTATCTGAATGAAGGGCACAAGACCGGGCGCCTTACGCGTGGCGCACACCCATCTATTGCGCCGTCGCAATTGTTCAAGACAAAGGATGGCTGGGGGCTTCTGATGTGCCAGACACCCAAGTTCTGGGATATCTTCTGCAGCATAACGGGCGATGAAGTTCTGAAAACTGATAGCCGGTTTGCGACAGTTCCAGCGCGGCACGAGAACCTCGTTGCGCTCACATCGAAAATAGATGAAATCCTTTCCGCACGCACCACAGCGGAATGGATGGATATTCTGGGCGGTAAAGTGCCATTCGCTCCAGTGCTTGATATAGCAGGCGCGCTCGATAGCCCTTATGTGGAATCTATCGGCATGATTGAGACGGTTGATCATCCGGCTGTGGAAAAAGGCGTGAGAACCCTCGCTTCTCCTTTTCAGATCAACGGACAGCGTGCGAAATCGACCCGGGCACCGATGATGGGCGAGCATGATGACGAGTTGCTGAAGTGAAACTAGATGGCCTGAAAGTTATAGACCTTTCCGCGTTCCTTCCCGGACCGCATATGACCATGACAATGTCTGACCATGGGGCCGATGTCATCATGATTGAGCCCGCAAATGGTGTGGGCGAGCCAGTCCGGGATATTGGTGAGAAGACTGCCGACGATGTGTCGGTCTGGTTGCGAAACATTGCCCGTGGCAAACGGAGTCTCAAACTGGACCTGAAGGATCCCGACGGACTTGCCTTGCTTCACAAGCTTGCTGGTGAAGCCGATGTTTTTGTCGAGGCATTTCGACCGGGTGTCGTGAAGCGCCTGAGTGTTGACTACGAGACTTTGTTCAAGACCAACCCACGCCTGGTCTATTGCTCCATTTCCGCCTTCGGCCAGAACTCGTCATTGGCGCACAAGCCTGCGCATGACGTATCGGTGCAGGGGCTCGCCGGGCTTGTTGATCTAAATAGAGGACAAGACGACCTGCCGACTATGCCTCATATTCCCTTTGCCGATGCGGCGGCATCCTTGATGGCGTTGTCGGCTGTCTTGATGGCACTCTATCGTCGTGAGAAAACAGGCGAGGGCGACCATATCGACCTTTCCATGTTTGATGCATCAATCGCCTGGACACCCAATGTGCTGGGGCCAACCTTCGCTGAAAATCGCGCGCCGGTTCCCAAGGAGATGCGCAGTTTTGGGGGCAGTGCAATGTACAATATCTACCGTACATCAGATGATGAGTTCATCATCCTTGGCGGAAGCGAAGTTAAGTTCGCTGCCAACCTGCTCAAGGCATTGCAAAGAGAAGATCTTTTGTCCTATGCGAAGGAGGCACCTGGCCCAGAGCAGCTTCCATTACGTGAGTTTTTCGACGAGACCTTCAAGGGAAAAACACTAGCGGAATGGAAGCAATTCCTGGCCGAAGTAGATTGCTGCTGGAGTTGGGTGCGGAGTCTTCAAGAGGCGTTCGATGATCCTTTTACTCGCGAACGTGGCATGGTGTTTATGGATGCTGAAGGAAACCGCCACATTGGCCCGCCGATAAAGTTCCTGCGTGAGCCGGCCGAGCCTGATCCTGATGTTCCAACCTATGGTCAGCATTCTGAAGAAATAGCTCGGAGTGCGGGACTGGATGAGCGGCAGATTTCAAGTCTGAAGGCTAACGGAACCATCTGATGCAAAAAATCTTTCCGGCTACACGTGCACATGAGGGCGTCTGGGAGGGTACCTATATCCATCTTGATGCAATGGCAGAGGTAGTTGATAGACATGCTTCGCGTGTTGTCTGCGAGTTCCCTCAGGATAGCGACGTTTTCTACCGGCAACATATAACCTTCGATTGGGATGACGGGCGTCAGCGCAAGGATATCTTTGAGGGGTTCGTGCGCGGCGACAGGCTTTGGTATGATACGCCAACCTTTGCAGGTCACAGCTGGGAAACGCATGACGGCTTACTTTTGCTGAATCTTCAAAGAAAAGACGAGCCCGGCGCAAACTTTTTCGAGATTATAGCCATGGGCTCGACCGGAGAGCATCGCGGGCGAACATGGCACTGGTTCCGTGATGGAAAGCTCTATCGGCGAACACTTTGCGATGAGCGGCGCGTCGCTTAGCTTCGGGTCCTATCCAGCTGGATTTCGTAAACGAACCGGCCGGCAGGATGCAGGCTGTGGGAATAGAGTATTACACGGCCTGAAGCATCATGATAAGTCCGTGTCGTCGCCAAAGCCGGTGAATTCTTCTCGACTTTTAGCTTTTTAGCGTCCGATGCTTTCAAGGCCACGGCCTCCATGCGTTGGGTGACCTTTTTAACGGCGACGGCGTGCGTGCGTTCAATCCACTCTGAAATGGAGGTGTCCAGAGAACGCAATGTCGGGGCGTCAGGGGCAAGCTGCGCAAGTGCGTAGATAACGGTAAGTGCAAGCGGCGGCGCGGATGCTTGTCCGCGCAGGCCATCGAAGCGGGAGTATACTCCCTTCAGGCCAATGGCTGCGAGTTCTGCGGGCGTCGCGGGGCCGAATGTATCCAGCTCGAAATGCGCATCACGTGCATACTTCAGAATGGAATCGAAATCGCCGATCGGCTGCGCAAATGCCGGCGCATTGATTTCGGCGACCACAGTGCCTGCTCCCCGGCGCCGAGCGATAAGACCATCTTCCGATAGTAAACGAAGCGCCTCGCGCGCGGTATGCCGGGATATGTTATGGATCTCGCAAAGCTCGAGCTCAGTATGGAGCTGCTCACCTGGCTTGAGTTGGCCCGACAGTATGTCGTGTTTGAGTTGGTTGGCCAGAACGCGGTAACGCGGAATCGATTGTTTGGTCATAGAGTTTTCTCCGGTCCGCAGTGACTAAAATGCAGCTTCTCGTTTAGAGGCAACATGATCCCGCTGTGTCTTATGATGCGAAGAACAGCTAGGATACAACTGTTTCGAGACAATTATGGGGTTAAGCGACTGAAATTCAGATAGTGGGTTTTCTTATGCCTCCAAAATGCTAAACAAGTCATATGTCCGGACAAATAAAATCTGCGTTTCTTATCGAGTCTCTCGCATCGCTATTGCTCAAAGACGTGGAGGATTCCGCGAAACTGCGGGCAAGCCGCCATCTGATTGATTGGATGGGATGTGCGTTTGCGGGACGTGCTGAGCTAGCAGGCGAGGTTATTCGGAGCGTGGACTTTCCCGGAGCTTCCGGCTTGGCTTTCAGATGGGGCGCCCTCGGCAATATTCTCGAAATGGATGATGTTGATAAGCGGGCCATTCTCCACCCAGGGCCATCCATCATTCCTGCCGCCCTTGCGCTATGCTCGGATAGGCCTGACCTCTTGCCTCGCTTGCTTGAGTCGATTGTCGTCGGCTACGAAGCGACGATACGTTTGGGACGTGCGACAGGAGCGGCGCATTATAGTAAGTGGCATACAACGGGAACATGTGGCGCCATAGGTGCAGCGGCCGCTTGCGCACGCCTGCTGGAGTTAGATGCCGCACAGACGGCGCATGCGCTTGCACTGGCAATGAGTCAGGCTGCAGGACTTTGGCAGACGCGCCATGAGCCTCAAAGCATGGGTAAGCAAATACATACATCGCATGCCGCGAGAGCCGGACTGGATGCGGCGCGGCTGGCCGCTGAAGGTTTCAAGGGGCCGCTGTCAATCCTTGAGGGCGAGCAGGGCTTTTTTGCTGCCTGCGCTCCTGACGGCAATCCATCAGCCATTTTGAATCCTTATGGGGATGACTGGCTGATTCATCAGGTCAGTTTCAAACCCTGGCCTGCGTGTCGGCATGCGCATGCGGCCATTGACGCAGCACTTCATATCAATGAAGGCGGTGTCGACCCAAAACAATTTCAGACCATCAAGGTCACTACATATCCTGACGCCATCAAGTTCTGCGACAAGCCGAACCCTGCGTCTACGATAGAGGCAAAGTTCTCTCTGCAGCACAGTGTAGGCGTGGTGCTTTTCAAGGGGCGGCCGGAGCTAGCTGATTTTGATCCTGCTGCTTTGTCGAATCAAGATTTTGTCGATATCCGCCGTAAAGTGACCGTTGAGGTCGGCGAACCATTTGCAAGCGCTTATCCGGCCCAATATGGCGCGAGGGTGGAGGTTTTCGGTCGGGATGGCATGATTGCTGTTGCAGACGTGCCCGACGCTCTTGGCGATCCGGAAAATCCACTGATGCCGGAACAGATTGATGCCAAGGCCTCCGTGCTTATGGGCCATGCCGGTATCGCCGGAGAAGATGCGAACAGATTCTTGCTACTTGCTGCAAAGCCAACCCGTGAGCTGATCACCCGCTTAGTGGAGTTGCTCTGATGACCAGCAATATAGATGCTATCGTAGCACACGGACTAAATACGCAATTCGAAGATATTCCCGAACGTGTAGTCGAGAAGGTCAAAGTGTTTCTCCTCGACAGTCTTGGTGTAGGGATCTCCGGAGCTGGCGCACCGCTGACTTCGATTGTTCGCGACTGTGCTTCCATCTGGGGCAAAGGCGACGGAGCGCATACCTGGGGGCGGGGCGGCAGCCTGCAGAGCGCCGCCAACGCCGCTTTTGTAAACGCGTTTCAGATACACTGCCAAGAATATGACTGCGTCCATGAGCCTGCCGTCGTGCACCCGATGGCGGTCATCCTTGCGGCGGTAATGGCCGAAATCGAAAGTAGCAAAAACATAGTGGACGGTAAGTCGCTGACGGTTGCGCTGACAGTTGCCATTGACTTGGCAGCAGGGCTTGGCGTGGCCGTATCCAGTCCGATAAGGTTTTTCAGGCCTGCAAATGCGGGTCTGTTTGGTGCGGTTTTGGCGATCTCCAGGTTAAGGGCGTTAAGCCCCGTCGAGACCAAGAGCGCACTAGGGCATGCCCTCGCGTTCTGCTCAGGCACGATGCAGGCCCACATCGAAGGAATGCCCTCTCTGGCTTTGCAAGTTGCTAATGGTGCGCGCAGTGCAATCATGGCTGTCGACTTGGCGGCGGAAGGAATTCCTGGGGCGCAAGACAGTCTGGAAGGTCCGTACGGTTACCTGAACCTCTTTGAGGAAGCTGCCGACCTTGGCCCTGTTGTCAGGACACTTGGCACGACATGGCGTATCGCTGATGTCAGTCACAAACCTTTCCCAACGGGCCGCGCCGCACAAGGCGGTATCGTGTTGATTCAGCAGCTCATGGATAAAGGTGTTACCGCTAATAACCTGGAGTCTCTGAAGCTCCTCGCGCCCCCAATTATTCACCGTCTTGTCGGGCGCCCTGTGCATCAGGAAATGAGTATCAGCTATGCTCGTCTTTGCTTCCAATATGTTGGGGCTGTCACCCTGATGAAGGGGTCGATCGGTTTAGACGACTATAGCGTACCAGCACTGACAAATACTGAGACGCTCGCTTTGGGAAAACGAATATCCGTTATCGACGACGGAACTGCTAACCCCGCGGCATTCACGCCCCAAAGGGCAGAGGCTGTTCTGAAGGATGGTCATGTGGTGACCGCGGAGATTTCGTCCCTGTATGGGTCACCCGCGTCGCCCATGGAGCGAGAGGCGCACATCTTGAAGTTCAAAACTTGCTTGAAATTCGGTTTTGGCACGGAGGCAGGCGACGTTGCTGATAAACTCATTGAGCTGACGGATCGCCTGGAAACTATTGAAGATACTTCGCAACTCTCTCGCCTCGCGGCCGGAAAGGATACCCAAATATGAAACACAATATGTACCACGACGCCATCAACTGGGAGCAGCTTCGTCAGGAGCACCCGATCGGTGATGATTTTGTCAAGTTTGGCAAAAATAGCCGGGACGAAATCAGAGCGCATCAGGAGAAACTCTTCGCCCGTTGCGTAGCGCGCGCTTGGCAGATTCCCTTTTACCAGCGTCTCTGGGGAAATGCAGGACTTGAGGCTGGCGACATCAAAGGACTGGATACGCTTTCTGACCTGCCAATGTTCGACAAGTCCGACATTATGGAGTCGATTGATCTAAACCCACCATTCGGAGACTTTGGTGGGCTTGAAGGAACTGGGAACGGCAGGCCACCCGTAATCATGCATACGACGTCGGGCACGACAGGAAACCCTCAGGTCCTACTCTTCGGCGCGAAATCGCGGGAGGTTCAAAATCTGATGTTGGGGCGCCTGTACCAATTCCAGGGGCTCCGGCCCGACGATATCGTGCATTCGGTTTATGGGCATGGAATGATCAATGGCGGTCACTACGTCCGTGAATCAGTGACCCACTGGACCAATGCTATCTTCATGTCTGCGGGCACGGGCGTTGAGACCCGATCGGCACGGCAGGTCGAGCTTATGCGCGACTTCGGAGCAACCGTCATTGTGGGCTTCGCGGACTATATCAAGAAACTCGCGCGTGTTGCGGCCGAGCAGGGTATCGATCCAGTCAAGGATCTGAAGATACGCATGATCTCAGGTCATCTGGGACGTGAGGACAAGGAAACGCTGTCGCAGGCATGGGGCGGCGTCGATTGCTTCGATTGGTACGGTGTTGGAGATACCGGTATTATTGCCGGCGAAGGCCCGGATCGCGATGGTCTATATGTCATGGAAGACGGTCAGGTGGTCGAGGTTTGCGATATCGACACGGGTAAACCTGTCGCTGATGGAGAGATGGGTGATATCGTCTGTACCTGCATCCACAAGGATGATGTGTATCCGATCATCCGCTTCAATACCCATGACGTGACCAAGGTCGTTAAAGGAAAGTCGTCGATCGGGATGAACCTGACACGCATAGAAGGCTTCCTTGGCAGGTCGGATAACATGGTGAAGATTCGCGGTATCAATATTTTCCCGCAAGCGATGGGCCCATTGCTCGAAGCGGATTCCAGCTTCGCTGGTGACTTTATTTGCAAGGCCGTGCGCGATGATCAAGGGCGGGATGAGTTTATTGTCTGTGCTGAGGTCAACGGACCGAGAGATGCTCATACCATCGCGCGGTTCAAGGGAATCTTGAAGAAGAGCATTGGTATCGATTGCGGAATCGAACTTGCTGCCCCCGGTGAACTTGCTGCTCTTACACAAACCGAAATTCGTCAAAAGCCTATCCGCCTTCTGGATGAGCGGTTCAAGTGAGCCTTTCGGGTCCATATCGCGACAGGATTGGCGCATACAACCAGGCTCTTAACGCCTTTGTCGACCTATCAGACTTTTCTGAGGAGGTGGGGCTTTGCTATGGTGTGAAGTCGAATATTGCCGTGCAGGGCCTTCCTTGGACTGCTGGGATTGCCGCCTATCGCGATCGTATAGCCAAACAGGATGCCACTGTTGTGAGCCGCATTCGACGTCATGGTGGAACGATACTTGGCACAGTAAACATGCACGAAGGTGCACTGGGTGCCACGACTGACAATGAGGCGTATGGAAGGACAGGCAATCCCTGGCATTTCGGGCGCACGCCCGGTGGCTCTTCAGGTGGATCTGGCTCTGCTGTCGCTGCAGGGCTGTGTGATGTCGCACTGGGATCTGACACGATGGGGAGCGTTCGGATTCCCGCTGCCTATTGCGGAGTTCAGGGCCATAAGCCCACGACAGGCATTGTTCCTAATGACGGCGTCGTTGCCCTTTCGCACACACTCGACCATGTCGGACCTTTGGCTCGGTCCGTCGATATGCTTTGGCAATCAATGCATGTTCTTGCCGATTGGGGCATTATGAGTTCCTTGGAGCCGTCAAGTCTTTCAGGAGTGCGGTTAGGCGTATGGGCCGGCAATGGGAGTGTGGAAATGACATCGGCCGTAGCTGCGGGCTTCAAGAATGCGCTTCGCTCGCTTGAGGGGGCGGGCGTGACACTGATTGAAAATGTTGAGCCTCCTGCGTATTCCTATGGCAGGTCACGACGCGCAGGACTGCTGATCAGTGAAGTCGAAGCAATGCGTGTACACGGTGATATGATTAAGGCGCATCCCGATGGGTTTAGCGCTGTGTTCAAGAAACTCTTGGCGTGGGGTGCCGCGAGATCAGCGGACGAGATTGAAGCTGCTTATCAACACGTCCGTGAAGTGCATGCCGGGGCCGCAAGCCTATTCAGCGATGTGGACTTTGTGATCTCCCCGACAGCGCCTCAGCAGGCTTTTAGATTTGATGAACCCGCTCCGGCGAACCAGGCAGATTTTACAGCATGGGCGGACTTCGCCGCATTGCCGGCAACGGCTCTCTATACGGGTTTGAGTGTTGAAAACGGACTTCCGCTTTCGCTTCAAATCATGGGCGCTGAAGGCCGAGACCGAGATACCCTGCAATTGGCTGCTGCAATGGAGAAACTTTTTGGGATTCCCTCTGTGCCACCGAGTTTTGAATAGAGGCTAGCGGAACGTGAAGTTTGCGGGGCGTTTCTCGAGAAATGCGCCGATACCCTCGACGAAGTCTTCATTGGTAAAGCCATCAAGGAAAAGTGCTTTCGCTTGCGGTGTTGTATTATCCCAGCCTGCAAGTGCGCCTTCAAACATCTGCTTTGTGGCGCGGTTCGACCATTGTGAAATGGCGCCAATATTCTTTGCGACCTCAAGCGCTATAGCGAGTGCCTCACCTTTCGGAGCAAGGCGGTTGACCAGACCCATTCGAAAGGCTTCTTCACATTCAAGAATACGACCCGTTAACAGGATATCCTTGGCGTTTGGCACGCCTACCGCCTGTGCTAGCCGGCGTGTATCTTCAACGGAATAGACGAGCCCCAGCTTTCCTGGAGTTACGGCAAACTTCGCGCCGTCGCTGGCAATCCTAAGGTCCGCCGCGAGCGCCAGGCTGACACCACCACCCACACAAGCACCATCAATGGCGGCGAGTACGGGCTTGGCGCAGCTGGCTACGCTCTCGATAGCGCGCGCGATTGTGTCGCTGGACTGTGCTGCCATTTCAGGTGTGGCGTATATCGTTTCGAATTCAGATATATCTGCCCCCGAAGCAAAGGCGCCCGTACTCCCACCATGGATTATAATTACTTTGACTGATTTGTTGTCGACAGCGATCCGGATCAAGTCGGGAATTGCTTGCCACATATCTGTAGAGAGAGCGTTTCGCTTGGCTGGCTTATCAAGGATAAGCTCACCGATCTCTCCCGCCACATCCAGTCGGATCGCAGGCGAGCTCATGATGGATCCTCAGAAAATGCAGTAATGGGGGAGGGGGCGCCTGTGTTCGCAATAAGCGCCTTGCGACGCATGAAACGCTCCAGACTGGCGCGTCCCATCCGGCTTCCGCCTAAGCCCGATGACTTGAAGGACGTCTTTTCTGCTTCGTGGAAAAGCGAGGTTAAGGCTGCATCATTGAGAGATACAGCACCTGCTTCGAGTTCGCGACCAACAGCTTCAGATTCTTCCAATGAGCCACTAAACACGGCGGCCGATAGTCCAAATTCACTGTCATTGGCCAAAGCTATCGCTTGCTCAATACTGCCGAAAGGCATGACCGGAAGAATTGGCCCAAAGCTCTCTTCCTTCATCACGCGCATCTCATGGGTGACGCCGGCAATAACCGTCGGTCGCAGCCAAAGTCCCCCGCCAATTTTTTCTATTTTGCCACCTGTCAGAACTGCCGCGCCCCGCTCGCGAGCGTCCTCGATATGCTCTTCGAGGATAGCGGCCTGCTTATCAAAAATTATCGGGCCTAGTTCCCCAGTAGAAATGTCATTGGCGTTGAGCCGAACAGCATTTGCCTTCTGGGTGAGGCGCTGAAGGAATGCATCGTGAATGGCATCTGCAACATAGATCCTTTCGATGGACTGACAGGCTTGGCCAGTCGAAAGGACGCTACCTCTCAAGGCGGCATCCGTGGCTCGCTCTATGTCTGCAGAGCCCAGAACAATCATCGGATCCTTTCCCCCTAGTTCAAGGAAAGCGGGGATTAAACGGCCTGCGGCCTGAATGCCAACTTTACGTCCGGTTGATACCGAGCCGGTGAAGCATATTGCATCAACGCAATCGACAAGAGCGATGCCTGTATCGCCCGCACCATTAACGAACCCCAGCACACCAGACAGTCCCGCTTCCTCAATCGCGACTTCGAGAGGATCAACGAAGCGTGGCGTGATCTCGCTGGGCTTGATAAGTACTGAGCAGCCCGCCAGAAGTGCCGGGATTGTATCGATCATGGACAGGACCAGTGGAAAGTTCCAAGGGCTTATCACGCCGACAAGACTATAGGGCACGAGCTGTGAGCGGTGCTTCAGATTCGGGTTGCTGAAGCCTTTTGTCCAAACGTCGTTTCCTGATCCTGGGGAGTGCCCGGTCCATGTCTTTATGGATGCGACGACGCCTTCGACTTCCATGCGTGCGATCCGGCGTCGGCCGGTATCCGTTTCAAGGGCAGACGCAATCGCATCAATGTGTCGTTCTAAAGCAATGGCTAAATCCATCAGACGCATCGCGCGCTTTTCGGCGCCGGATTGATGCCATTCAACTTGATGCGCGCGAAGCCCGGAAGAGATTGCACTCACAGTCGTTCGACTACCAGCTTCTATCTCGTAATCATTGCGGCCGGTTCTTGGATTGCGGACAGAGAGTGTGGTCATTGTGAGGTATCAGCCCAATCCGGCGGAGCCAGGGTTTAGGGTGAACTTTCCATCAACTGCGGATTTGATCCTGTTAAGGAGTTCGCGAGTGCCCTCTTCGCGGGTCTCCGCATACGGATAAGTGCGGCCAATCTGGAAGTGCGCAGCGCCGTGCGATTTGAAAACGTCGAGAACACGTTGACGTCCCTTCATGACGACTTCTGTCGCGGAGGGATTAGGCTCAAAAGTCTTAACCTTGGAGAGTATGCCCGGCTCCACAGTTTTTCTATGGATTTCGTAAAGTTCTTCAGGCCAGATAAAGACGGGCTCAATGAGATATCCCGTGGTAGAAAGTGATGTCAGCAGATACCCAGTCAGAATATCGTGCTTCTCAAATTCCGCGCTCATGCTTTCAAATGCAGCGTCCAGCTCAGCAAGACAGGCCGCACCTTCAGATACCGGCACAATACCGTGGATCGGCACCCACCGCTCGCCGGATGGTCCCAGAATGGAATTCAATGGTCCAAATGGATTCGCCCGGATAATCTTAGGAATCGAGTTTTCAATAGCCTTGCCACCAAGAGACTCACAGATCCTGTTCAGAATGCCAATTTCTTCTTTGACGCCGGCTTGGGAACGACCTTCAACCGTATAGTGGAGTGTGTAGGCAGCATCTGTCATGAAGCCACGCCCGGCCATGGCAACCTTTGCGCCTTCTCTCAGGGCCTTCAGCAAGCTGCCCTGTTTTTTCATGACATTTGTCAGAGCCTTTGCATCCGACATCATGGAGGCCCGAGCCATGCGTACTCGGGTGAGATTTGGATCGAAGCCGAAGATCTCAGTTGCGATGTCCTCGCGCATCAGCGCCGCCATTGCCTTTGCGCAATCGTCGCGGGAAGTGAATTCATAGCTCGCCCAGTCTTCTGTTTTGGGCGCCGGAATCAAGCGTAGCGTTATTTCGGCCTTCAGGCCCATTGTGCCGGCGTCCCCACAGAAGAGTCCCGTCAGGTCTGGGCCGAAATGACGCCAGAAGGGTTTCGCCCCTTTTGTGCCAGATGTGCCCGTCTTCACCACCGTCCCGTCTGCTAGGACAACTGTGAGGCACAGGACGCTGTCGCCTGTAGTGCCGTACTTTCCGGCACCAAAGAATGCGTTGTTTTGCGAGAGGCCGCCACCGATTGTCGAGGTGAGGCCGGACAGAGGGCCCCAGAAAGGGACGCGCAGTCCTTTCGCGGAGACGGCGTTATGAAGATCGTTCCATGTACAGCCGGCCTCGACCGTCACATACATATCTTCGGCATTTACCTCGATCACGCGGTTCATCTTGCTCATGTCGAGCATGACGACGCCTTCGCGGTCGGGCGTGTACCCTTTAGTGTAGGACATGCCCGCACCGCGAACATTGAGCGGCACGCCGCGATCGCTAGCTGCCTTGAAGATATTGACGAGCTGATCAAGAGAGCGCGGTGCGGCGATCAATTCTGCAGTCGTTCCTTTGGCCCAAATATCCTGGCTCATCAGTTCGCGGTCCGCTATATCGTCGGTCACGGAATTCTGCCCGAGAGCCTGAATAAGAACGGACTTCAATTCGCTTAGCGTGTCTTTAGCGGCCTGATCGAGCATAATGAGACTCCTAGAAAAATTGTGGTTTAAGCATGCCAGTGAAGGCAGCGAGAATAATGAAAAGCCAGATTGTCATAACGAGCGGTTTGGCCTTCTTCAGGACGGCGGCTACGTCTTCTTCCGCTTGGGCTGGTGAAGGTCCCGAAAGTGCAACAAGCGCCGGGCCGAGTGGGCGCAGTACGATTCGAATAAGCAGTCCCATCAGGATCGCAGCAGCAAGCAGAATGAACTTGATTGCGATGAACTGCGGAATATTGACTTGGCCAAGTAAGCTAAAAAAGGCGAGTACAAGGAGTATGCCGCATAAGGCCCAGCGCAGAGACAGATCAATTAGTGCGAGGCTCTTTGGAGCACTGCCGTGCGCCAGATGAAGTTTCCAAGCCAGCGCGAGCCATAATGCAGCCGCTCCTAATATGGCCCAGGCGGTCCAGAGCGGGACTGCCAACCATCCCGATGCCACAGCTAGCATATAGCCCGTGGGCAGGGCCAAAATCAAAGCCGTGCGCGGAGCCATGTCGACGTCATTGACGACCTTGGCCGCCATGAAGCGCTTCTCTACGCTCACGCCGGGCTCGGTCAAAAAACGGCTTGTATAGAATGCCCCGAGGTCGCCCCCTAGCCAGTATACGAACACCAAAACGTGGAGCAGGGTCCAGATCGCAATCTCAAATGCCATGGGTCAAGCCTGTTGTCTTGACATGAATGATATATCATTTGTTTGGCGTGACTAGGGGGTAATCTTAATTGACCGGACATTTGCGTAGGCTGGTTGAATTTTAGGCAATCTATTCGGCGGTCCAGTCTGCATTCTTCTCGCGGGTCAGGCGCATTTCATATTGGAAGCGGTCCGCTCGATATGTTGCCGTTATGTCTTGAACCGGGCGGCCGGTTTTGTCTCTCATGATGCGGTGAATGCGCAATAGGGGTGAGCCAGCGGTAACACCCAGAACCGCAGCGACCGCGGCCTCTGCAGGCACGGCCGTGATCGTTTGTGTTGCTTCGCACGGGCGGTGCCCCGCCTGTTCCAACAGAGAAATTAGGCTCGCAGTAGCAAGGTCTTCTTCGCTGTAGGCTTCAGCGATATCTTCTGGAACATACGTAACGAGGTATGAAAAAGGCTCATCTGCCAGACTACGGAGCCGGACAATGCGTTGCACGCTGGCGTTCCTGCTGAGTTGCAAAGCTTCGGCGATGGCCGGGCTTGGACTGATCATTTCGCAATCAAGCAATTTTACTTGAGTTTCAATGCCCATGCGTTTCAGGCCGTCGATCAGGTTCTCGAAACTGCCTTTTACGGTCGGGGCAGTAGCGTCATAGGTTACGACTGTCCCGCGACCGCGGTAACGGCGAACCAGTCCCGCTATCGCTAGTTCGTTGAACGCGCGTTTGACCGTAATGCGGGAAACACCGAGGCGCTGCACCAGTTCCTGCTCCGCTGGAAGCTTAGACTGAGCTGGGACCTGGCCGGAGATGATGGCCAGACGGATCTTTGTGTAGATTTGCTGATACAGGGGCAAACTGGATGTTTCGTCCAGTTCATCTGCTGTGAGCTCTAATTCTGTTTCCTCGGTCATGCGTAGTATTCCGTCATTAAGTAGGACATTGACTTGCCGTGCATCATATCAGAAGTGAGTTTCAGAAAAGGAAAAAGGTATACCAAAAGATGACCTATTCCGCTTTGGCGCTCCAAGTGGCTTGTAAGGCCGTAAACTCTTTAACTGCTACAGATGCGCGCGCAGCGATCCTCCATTCTATTGAAAGGATTTCTCTTCAGGTTGCAAATGCTAAACGGTTTTTAGGTAATGATCTCAAACTGGTCGCACTGCCTGAATATGCACTCACCGGCTTTCCTTGGGGCGAAAGTGCCGCTGAATGGAAAGCAAAAGCGGCATTTGCACCGGAGGGAGTCGAGTATGAGGCTTTGGCAAAGCTAAGTCAGGACTGTCAGGTATTCTTGGGCAGCAATCATTACGAGACGGATGCACATTTTCCTGAGTTGTATTTTCAGTGCTCCAGCGTGTTTTCACCATCGGGAGATCTCGTGTTGCGGTATCGTCGCGTAATCTCGATGTTCGCGCCGTCGCCTTTCGATGTCTGGGATAAGTATCTGGAGGTCTATGGTGCTGACGCCCTGTTCCCCGTCGCCAATACGGAGATTGGGAGGCTTGGTGCGATCGCTTCTGAAGAAATTTTGTATCCTGAGATCGCCCGCATATGCGCCAGCAAGGGCGCCGAAATTCTTCTCCACTCCAGTTCTGAAGTGTCGAGCCCGCTCCCCACACCAAAGTCCATTACACGACATGCGCGGGCAGTCGAGAACGTGGCATATGTTGTTTCTGCGAATTCCGGCGGCCTATCGGGCATAGCAATTCCCGAGAATTCGACGGACGGTGGGTCGGAAATTATCGACTACAAGGGACGTGTTCTTGCACGAGCGGGTGCCGGAGAAACGATCAACGCATTCGCAGACATTTCGATAGACAGCTTGCGAGAATATCGTCGCCGTCCTGGTATGGCTAACTTGTTGTCGCGCCATCCGATGCAGATGTGGGCCCAGGCCTATTCTGAGCTGGATGCAGCTGAACAGAATGGCCTGGGGGATGGGGCCGGCGTTCCTGCTCGCGACCATTATCTGGCGCGGCAAGAACGCGTTATCGGTAAGTTGGATAAGGCTGGCCTGATCTGATCAGGCGCCCGCGCGCTCCTCGTGTAGTTCCATTAGCTCGAAAGACCAATTGTACGGTTCCGCGACCGTGCCTTTAATAAACAGAAAGTCTCCATCAGTTGTGACCCAGAAGTCATAGGGCGGATGATCGTTACTTGTATTTACAAAGGCAAAACGGTGGCACTCGAACGTGCCGGCTGGAACCGTAACCGTCTCGATGCCTGAATATTTCAGGCTGCTCGTCGTGGTGCGTTCGAAGGCCGGTCCCGTGGCGCCGCGATGGTCGATAGAAGTGAGCAGGTTGTTCTCGAAGGTCTGAATTCCCGGCCCTTTGGAGAAGTCGAATTTAGCGCATAGCCAGGAGTCTGACCCTAGATTGTGAGTACCGAAGCCTCGCATCGCCCGAGTGACCGCAACCTTATCAGTGATCCGCCCTTTCTCTGCAGTGCGCCCTTGGTATTCGCCCTCGGTATCGCTCCAATTGTACCATGTGCTGCCATAGAATTTATCATCCTTGGTCAGGCGTACATAAGTGTCGAGCGGATGGAAATCCTTGTCCACGGCGGCGATGACGTCACGGATTAGAGGCTCATCATCGTGAAGCTCGCAATAAGCACGCATCACCCGGTCACCATTCTGATGGTGCGACATGCGCCAATGCTCGACGCCCCATAGGCCTTCCGGAAAGTCTGGATGACCTGAAATCCTGTAGTCGATACGTCCACTGATGACGCGGTGATTGGGGCCTGATGTCATAAACTTATTCTCCTTTGGTTAGCTTTGTCGCGCCGCCCAATGCGCGCTCGACTATTGCCTCGGCGCTTTCCCAGATTTTGCCGCCAATGAATCGGCCGATCGAATTCGTGAACTCGAGAAACTCTATCGTCTCGTACATGCCTGAGGTGATGTAGGGGTCTCCTTGCATCAGGGCCTTCGCATCTTCCAGCGTGTCAGCCATTACCAGAAACACTGAACCAACCAGCGGCTCTTCGCCCGGTATGCGAACAGGACCCGCCGTTACGTAACGTTCCCAGTTCTTTTCGACATGGTCGAGGTGGCCTTTAAGGAAACGGGTTCTCGGTTCGGCTGAGTTTTCACCGTCACGGCAAATCACGAGAAAGCACGGCTGTTCAAGCCGCGGGGAGGTTTTGGGTTCAGACATGTAATTACTCTTCAAATAACGCTGGGATGTTGCCGGCAGCGGCTACTTCCAGCCCCTCCATATGGGACAATCCGTCAACCAGGCGTCGAAGTGCGTGGATGCGGAAAGGTTGACCCACCACGTATGGCGTCAGCGTGAATCCAAAGCATTGCGCACCGGCTCGCTGATGATCAGCGACATGGAATGCTGCAGCCTCAAGTATCTGGTCTGCCCATGCATCAGCTTGCTGACGATTATCCACCATGAGCTTGACGTCAGACAATTCATGCATGAGCGGCAAGCATGTAATGTTTCCACTTTCAGTTCGAAATGAGAGTGGGCGTTGATCGGCTTCCCAATCGAGCAGAACATTATAACCCGCCTGCGCAAGAAGTTGCGTTGTAAGATAGCTTTCGTTGCGCGCTGGGCTGAGCCAGGTGGTCGCCTCCGGGAATGTGGATCTGCATTGCTCGACCAATTGGGTCTCGGCCTGCGCAGACAGTCCTTCGTGATGAATATGAGCTGTAGATACGCCGTGTGCCGCTATCTCGTGACCTGCCTGAGAGACGGTGTCGATCAGCGGAGGGTAACGTTTGGCGACTTCGGCATTGATCGCAAATGTAGCCTCCATGCCGAATTCGGCGAGGACCTTCAAAATGCGGTACACGCCGATACGATTACCGTAATCGCGTGTCGTATAGTGCCGCAGGTCCGGATAAGGCGTCTTCATCGCGCCGGGATGTTTGAAGGGCTCTGCGGGTGGGTTCAGTGGAAAGAACTCCAACGGGACAACGATAAAAGCGGCCGCCTTGGCGCCAGATTTCAGTCGTAGTGGAGGACGCTTCGTTTCCGGGTTCCAGTCATAGTGATCATGATCAAAGCCACGTTTTCTATGCGGGTATGTCAGATAATCATTTGGAAGGGGCAAATCCGGTCCCTCCTGTGGTTACGCCGCGTGCTTTAATGTCCGCGACGGATTGTTCCCAATAGTTCTCGCGGAAATGTTCAGCTATTTCCCTGCCTGTCGTGATCCAGACATCATCGGAATGTGCCGAAATATGTTTCAAGGCTTCTTCGAAAATCCTTAGCCTGTGGGGCTGACTTACCAGATAGGCATGAAGCGGTATGCACATGACCGTGCCGCTTTCCTCGCCCTCCACAAGAAGTTGATCGAAATGTCGCTTGAGAATATCGGTGTATTGCTCGGGTGTGTATCCCATCACTGAGTAAGTGATGACGTCATTTACTTCCAATGAGTACGGCATGGATACGAGCTTGCCGGTTTTCGTCTTGATCGGTTGCGGCTGGTCGTCCTGGAACAGGTCGCAGGTGTACCAGAAATCATGCCGGGCAATAAGGTCGAGAGTCGATTCAGTATGCGTCAGGGCCGGTGCCAAATAGCCACGAATGCGTTCGCCCGTCGCGGCCTCCACAGTCCTGATGGAATCTTCAAGAACGGCGCGCTCTTGCGCCTCATCCATTCCGTACGAAAACCGGGTATTGTATATGCCGTGGGAAAAGAATTCCCATTTGCGTGCTGCGCAGGCCTCAATGATTTCGGGGTGGTGATCGACCAAGCCGATGGACAGCGAGATCGAGCCGCGCATGTCATATTTATCCAGTAGTTCCATCAAACGCCAATGGCCGACTATATTGCCCCATGCGCGCTGCGAGTATCCTTGGATATCGGGGTTGCCGTGTGGCCAAGGTTGTCGCTTGGGATTCGGTGGAGGCTGAAACTCGTAGTACTCAATATTGGGAGCAATCCAGAACGCCAGTTTTTTACCGCCAGGCCAACGGATTTTTGGACGTCCGCTATAGGGCCAGAAGTCATATAGATTTGGATCTGAATGCATTACGCCGAATACTCCTCTAGCCAGTCGTAAACTTGCTGGACGTTGACGACGTCCGCGTATTTGATCAGCAGGTCGGTAAGATTGGCGAAATGGTAGCTCTCGTGTTTGTCGGCGACGCATTCGATGGGCACGATTGTGCGGTATCCATGACTGAGCGAGTCGACCGCAGTGGCGCGCACGCAGCCACTTGTTGATCCTCCTGTGACAATGACTGTGTCAACTTTATGCCAGGTCAGGAAGCTGGAGAGGCGCGTCTCAAAGAAAGCGCTGGGCATTTTCTTTTCGTAGATGGCGTCTACGTCAGGATCGATCTCCAGTCTGTCATCAAACTCATGGCGAACGCTGCCGGCGGCAATGTTCTGCAGGCTATCCGGGGTATTCGTTCGTGTTCCCCAAACGCCAGCATCGGCTGCATTCGCCATGTAGCAGACGCGAGTCCAGACAACTGGTAGACCCTTGCTCCTGGCAAGTTTCGAGATGGCATTAATTGGTCTGCCTCCCGAAAAGTGGTCCGTTATTTGAGTTAGTTC
>TARA_R110002020_G_scaffold122487_6_pt1 | contig 123477 bp, 109 predicted proteins | sample TARA_R110002020 | Tara Oceans TARA_R110002020 (sample SAMEA4396489) | marine metagenome | biome: Westerlies Biome; feature: [MES] marine water layer (ENVO:01000295) within the mesopelagic zone...; material: water (ENVO:00002006), including particulate matter (ENVO:01000060)...
ACTTGGATACGATCCGTACGATCTGAAATGAAAAAATAGGAATAAGGAAATAGTAATGAAATTTCCGGGGTAATTGGTAATGGAATGCTACTGTCCCACAAGGGAATTTATAATGGCCTTACTGTAATTGTACGTTTAAGCATAAAAAAACCCGATGACCTGGGCCATCGGGTGTTTTCTTCCTTACTATCTAAGGATTATTTGTTCTGAACCACTACGGTGCCGGTACTGTTCCACTTGGTTACGGTCGCAATACGGTTATTGTTAAAGTCGACTTCCTGTAGGCCATCGGCTTTCCAAAAAAACCATTTCCCCGCTTTTTGTCCCTGTTCGTAAGAGCCCATGGCAATCTTATCGCCCTTCTCGTTGAACATGGTCCATTTTCCTTCCAATTTACCGTTTAAAAAATGTCCGGTCTGTTCCACTTCCCCGTTTTCATGGAAATAAGTGGCCTTTACCAAGTCCCCGTCCTTTTCGAACACCGGTTCCGGTGCTTGTGCGTACAGGCCTACCGAACATATCACTGCAAAAATAAAAACTATCTTTTTCATAACTATTTGGGATTAATTTTGTTCTTTTCCGCTATCATAAAATAAAGTTACAAATAATTTACGATAACACAACATTGAAGTAACATTTAATTTACATTAAATTAACATTGGGATTAATTGTGCCCAAAATGGAACGATGTACAGTATATTTGGGATAAAAGATTTGCGTTAAGCTCCCTTATCGGCCACAGGCTTTTCCGATTTTATTTTTTAAAGCGGTCCAGATGTTTCAGCTTATCGCTATACTTCTTACATTTGCGGATCAAATACACCAAAAACAAATGTATAGAAGTCAGACCTGTGGGGATTTAAGGGCGTTGGATATCCAAAAGGAAGTTACCCTTTCCGGGTGGGTGCAGACCGTACGGGACAAAGGGTTTATGATATGGATCGACCTTAGGGACCGTTATGGAATTACCCAATTGATCTTTGATGGGGAACGCACCTCCAAGGAAATCATGGAACAGGCCCGTTCCCTTGGACGCGAATATGTTTTACAGATCAAGGGGAAAGTAGTGGAACGCTCTTCCAAAAACCCCCATATGCCAACTGGCGACATAGAGGTACTGGTTTCGGAACTGCTCATCCTCAACAAATCGCTGCTCCCTCCTTTTACCATTGAGGACCAGACCGACGGGGGCGAGGATATCCGTATGAAATACCGCTATCTGGATATTAGAAGAAATCCTGTAAAGAACAACCTGATCTTTCGGCACAAAGTGGCCATGGAGGTACGGAAATACCTCTCCGACCAGGGGTTTATAGAAGTGGAGACCCCCTATTTGATAAAATCCACCCCTGAGGGGGCAAGGGACTTTGTAGTGCCCAGCCGAATGAACCAAGGGCAGTTTTATGCCCTTCCCCAATCCCCACAGACCTTTAAGCAATTGTTGATGGTGGGGGGAATGGACAAGTATTTCCAGATCGTGAAGTGTTTTAGGGATGAAGACCTAAGGGCCGATCGACAGCCGGAATTCACCCAAATAGATTGTGAAATGGCCTTTGTGGAACAAGAGGATATACTCAACGTTTTCGAGGGGCTTACAAGACACCTGTTACAAACGGTAAAGGGTGTGAAAATAGGCAGTTTCCCCAGAATGACCTACGACCACGCCATGGCCACCTATGGCAACGACAAGCCGGATATCCGTTTTGGAATGGAGTTCGGGGAACTGAATTCCGTTGCCCAGCAAAAAGATTTTGCCCTTTTCAACGAAGCGGAACTGGTGGTGGGCATTGCAGTACCGGGAGCGGCGACCTATACCCGAAAGGAGCTGGACGCCTTGGTTGATTGGGTAAAAAGGCCCCAGATAGGCGCCAAGGGGATGGTGTACGTAAAGTATAACGAAGATGGCACCCTAAAATCCACGGTGGACAAATTTTATGACGAATCGGACCTCTTGCAATGGGCCAAGGTTACCGACGCAAAACCGGGCGACCTGATCTGCGTGCTTGCCGGGGAGGCCTTTAGGACAAGAACACAGTTAAGCGCCCTTAGGATGGAGCTTGCACAACGCTTGGGACTTCGTAAAAATAACGAATTCGCCCCTTTATGGGTGGTAGACTTTCCCCTGTTGGAGCTGGATGAAGAAACAGGGCATTACCATGCCATGCACCACCCCTTTACTTCGCCCAAACCTGGTCAATTGGAACTATTGGATACAGACCCCGGTGCGGTGAGGGCCAATGCATACGATCTGGTACTTAACGGGAACGAGATCGGTGGAGGCTCCATACGGATACACGATAAGGAAATGCAGGCCACCATGTTCAGGCACTTGGGATTTTCCCAAAAAGAGGCAAGGGAACAATTTGGCTTTTTAATGGATGCCTTCCAATACGGTGCCCCACCACATGGCGGACTGGCATTTGGATTGGACAGGCTGGTGGCCATTTTGGGTGGACAGGAGACCATTCGGGATTTTATCGCCTTCCCAAAAAACAACAGTGGCAGGGACGTTATGATAGACGCCCCGGCCCCCATCGACCCTAAACAGTTACAGGAACTGCACCTTCAACTGAACCTAAAGCCTTAACCAGGCCGACCGCCAAGGTCGGCCCCCATATACCACAATTTGGAAAACAGATCGGTACTCACGAAGTTTTTGATATGGAGGGCCAAGCATATCTCCCAACGCCAATTTGTGTACATATTGAGTGTACTGGTGGGGTTTACCTCAGGGGTGGGAGCGGTGATCTTAAAAAACCTGACCCACTTTTTCCAACACCTTCTCGAAGGGAAATTGGTCAAATTTTATCATCAGGCCTTTTATTTTGTCTTCCCCTTGATCGGGCTTGCCCTGGTATATCTGATCATCACCTATATTGTCCGTAACAAGGTAAGCCATGGCATTCCCTCTACCCTTTATGCCATTTCCAAGCGCAAGGGAATCATACGGCAGTACCAGATGGTAGGGTCCATTTTGACCGCTCCCATTACCGTGGGGTTCGGGGGTTCGGTGGGACTGGAAGGGCCAACGGTATCCACCGGGGCGGCGATCAGTTCCAATATTGCCAGGCTTTTCCACATGAACCAATCCAACCGCAACCTATTGATCGGTTGTGCCGCGGCGGGTGCCCTGTCCTCCATTTTTAAGGCTCCCATAGCCGCCATCATCTTTGCCATAGAAGTCTTTAGCCTGGACCTTACGATTGCCTCCCTCCTACCGCTATTGCTCGCTTCCATTTCGGCGATCATAACTTCCTACTTCTTCTTCGGAAACGACATTCTACTGCCCTTTCGGATCGAGGATGGTTTTAAGATCGCGGACATTCCGTTCTTTATCGTATTGGGCATCACCGGGGGGCTTACCTCCATCTACTTTACGGAGGTCTATGACAGGGTGCAAAAACTGTTCGACAAAGTAGGCTCTCCCATCAAACGGCTATTGATCGGGGGATCGCTCTTGGGAATACTGATATATCTGGTACCTCCCTTGTACGGGGAAGGGTTTGAGGTAATTAACAATTTGATCAAGGGACATCCGGAAAAAGTATTGGAAAACAATCTTTTTGGCCTGGACCTTTCCAATATGTGGTACGTGATCGCCCTGTTGGCCGGTCTGGTGGTATTTAAGATCATCGCCAGTGCGCTTACCTTTGGCGCCGGGGGCGTTGGGGGCATATTTGCGCCTACCCTTTTTATGGGCAGTATTATGGGAAACTGTATCGCTAAGATCATCAATCAATTGAACCTTTTCAACATACAGGTATCCGAAAGCAATTTTACCCTTGTGGGAATGGCAGGGCTTATGGCCGGCGTACTGCATGCCCCGCTCACGGCCATCTTCCTTATAGCCGAACTTACGGGGGGCTATGAACTGTTCATCCCCCTAATGATCACTGCCGCACTCTCCTATTCAATTACCAAATATGTACATCCCCATTCGGTCTACAACATGGAACTGGGAAGAAAGGGAGAGCTGATCACCCATAACAAAGATCATGCGGTATTGACTTTTATGGATATCGACAAGGTGATCGAGGATAATTTTATTCCCCTATATCCAGAGATGGAACTTGGGGATATCGTTCACCAGGCGGTGGTAAAATCGAGCAGGAATATTTTCCCCGTCATCGATCGCACCAATAACGAGCTGCTGGGAATCGTGCTTCTGGACGATATCAGGCCCATCATGTTCGATCAGACCCTTTACAAAGAGGTACGGGCCCGGGATGTGATGCACCCGCCCCCAGAGACCATCAGTTTGGAGCGGGACAAGATGACCGATATCATGCAGAAATTCCAGGACAGCGGTGCGTGGAACTTGCCCGTTCTGAAAAATGGAAAATACCATGGGTTTATCTCCAAATCCAAATTACTGACGGCCTATAGAAGAAAGTTGATCAACTTTACCCAATAGCACCATGAAGACCAAACATATCATTATTGCCATTCTCCTTGCCTCATTTGCAAGCATTGTGTACGGATTCATAATCTTGGAGGAGGAACCCGTTTTTGCCCATAAATGTATCGGTTTTGGCACCGTGGGCATCTTTTTACTGGCCATGCCGCTGTTTCTCATCAAGGAAAGCAAGGGAAAAAAGATGAAGGATTATATGCTGACAGAGGAAAATATCCGAAAAATGCAGGCAAAGACCAAGGATAGGCCCCGTAAGAAGTAGATCTCTCCCCAGCGATCGATAGATCCCCCTTTTCCAAGCAACAATCGATACCGGATTTAGTTCCCGTTCCTCCGAGCAAGAAAAAATCGCTTTAGCAGTGCAGATGCCTCGGCCTCCATTATTCCCCCCATAACCGTGGTTTTGGGATGCAATTTGGTGCCCATGGTCCTAAAGCCCCTATCACGGTCCTCCGCCCCAAAGACGATCCTGGACAATTGGCTCCAATAAAGGGCTCCCGCACACATCTGGCAAGGTTCCAAGGTAACGTACAGGGTGCAGTTATGAAGGTACTTGCCACCCAAAAAATTACTTGCGGAGGTAATGGCCTGCATTTCGGCATGGGCGGTCACATCCCGCAACCGCTCGGTAAGGTTGTGGGCCCTGGCAATGATCCTATTTTCCACCACTATGACCGCCCCTACGGGAATTTCGTTTTTTTCATAGGCGGTCCGGGCCTCCTGAAGGGCCATTTTCATAAAATGGGCATCGTCCAATTGCAGATCCATGAGCCAAATGTAAGGATTAAATTGTGTCCGCTTTCCCATTAAGGGCCTTAGGTCCAAAAAACAAAAATTTGCAACAAAATATTCCCTCTTTGTACCAGCCCCAAAAAAAGTTAAAAGCAGTTTCTTTTACGGTCTCGGGGAAAATTGAATTTACCGTACATTTGTGCCCTGTAATGGAATACTTGGAAAAAATAGAGGGTCCGGAAGACCTACGAAGGTTAGATCCCAACGTACTTCCACAGCTTGCCCAACAGCTACGGGACTTTATCCTGGACGTGGTAGCCAGCAAAGAGGGTCATTTGGGAGCAAGTTTGGGCGTGGTGGAACTTACCATGGCCCTGCATTTCGTATTTGATACGCCCAACGACAAATTGATATGGGATGTAGGGCACCAAGCCTATGTGCACAAGATCCTTACCGGTAGAAAACACCTCTTTGAGACCAACAGGCAATTGGGCGGCCTGAGCGGGTTTCCGAAAAGGGAAGAAAGTCCATATGATCCCTTTGGAACGGGACACAGCTCTACGGCAATTTCTGCCATTTTGGGAATGGCCATTGCGGCCAGGTTGCGCAACGAACGGACCAAACAGCATATTGCAGTGGTGGGCGATGCCTCCATTGCGAGCGGGATGGCCTTTGAAGGCCTTAACCACGCCGGAATAACCGACTGCAACGTCTTGATCGTGCTGAACGACAACGCCATAGGGATCGACCCAAGTGTCGGGGCGCTTAAAAAATACCTCACAAACGTTAAAAAGGGGACCGCCAAGGAAGAGAACCTTTTTGAATGCCTAAATTTTAATTATTTTGGCCCTGTTGATGGACATGATCTACAGGCCCTTATCCCCATTTTACAACGGCTCCGCCAAGTGGAAGGCCCAAAATTGTTGCATGTGATCACCACTAAGGGGAAAGGGCTTAAACAGGCGGAGGAAAACCAGGTAGTCTACCATGCCCCCGGAAAGTTCGATAGGCTTACAGGAGATCTGTTTCCGAAGTCGGGCCCGACAGGTGCTCCCAAATACCAGGATGTATTTGGCCATACCTTAGTGGAACTGGCCCTTGCCAACGATCGTATTATCGGGATCACCCCGGCCATGCCCACTGGAAGTTCCCTTACATTTATGATGGAAGCGATTCCCGATAGGGCATTTGATGTGGGCATTGCGGAGCAACATGCCGTGACCATGGCAGCGGGAATGGCCGCCGACGGACTTGTTCCCTTCTGTAATATCTATTCCACCTTCCTGCAACGTGCATACGATCAATTGATCCATGATGTGGCCCTACAGAAACTGCCCGTAATCTTCTGTTTGGATAGGGCGGGCTTGGTGGGCGCCGATGGACCCACGCACCATGGGGTGTTCGACATTGCCTTTCTTAGGTGTATCCCCAACATGATACTCTTTTCGCCCATGAACGAAAGGGAGCTGAGAAACATCATGTATACGGCCCAATTGGGACTGGAGGGGCCTATTGCGATCAGGTACCCAAGGGGGCGGGGCATGACATTGGATTGGAGGTCGCCATTTGAAAAGATTCCCATTGGAAAGTCGCTCGAATTAAAGAAAGGCACAAAAATTGCAGTGCTGTCGGTCGGACCAATTGGAAACGGTATTTACGAAATGATCGGGCAGTTAAGCTATAAAACCTTAGTCGGCCATTATAATATGCGGTTCATCAAACCATTGGACGAACCCCTCTTACATGAAATTTTCCAGTCCTACGAATACTTGGTCACCGTTGAGGACGGAAGCAAGATCGGTGGGTTCGGCACCGCCATTTTGGAATTTGCCAATACCCATCGCTACCGAAATTCCATAAAGATATTTGGAATCGGGGACCACTTTATTCCCCACGGTACCACGGATGAATTGCACAATCTTGCCAAAATAGATGTTTTATCCCTAAAAAATTACCTTAATGAAATTTCTTGAACAGGGCCACGCCACCCCTAGACCCATTTTTACCTTTTTAGCGCTGTTGTTATCGCTTTACACCCTATCCGCACAAGACACTATTCCACGTGATACCATCCCTCCAGATACCATTCCCATGGAACAGGAAACGGACACCATAACCATTGATACCACTGCGGTGGACACCATTGTGATACGGGCATTACAGAACCGGATAAAAAACGTTCCCAGAAGCGTCAACCTTACAAACCCTGTGGTCTCCTTTAAAAAGACAAAGTCCAGAACGGACGAATTCAGCCGGTTCCGAGTTCCCTCCTTTTGGCACAAGGAAAACGTGATAGGACTGAATTTTAACGAAGTGGCCTTTGTGAACTGGAAAGCGGGTGGTGACAATTCCATTTCCGCCGCCGGCAACCTGAAGTTGGTCCGCAATTATAAATTTAGGTACATCTCTTGGGAAAACGATGTGGAGCTTCGATATGGGATCAATGCACAGGAGGGGCGCAAACTTCGGAAGACCGAAGATGTGATCCGGCTGAACTCTACCTTTGGCTATCGCCGCGATACCATCAGTAATTGGTATTATTCGGTAAAGGCAAACTTCAACACCCAATTTTCCAACGGGTATCAGTATCCCAACAGGGATACGCCCATATCAAGGTTCATGTCCCCGGGTTATCTGTTTTTGGGTGCGGGAACCTCCTATATTCCCGAGGGCAAAAAATTTAATCTCTATATTTCGCCCCTCACCCAAAAGGCCACCTTTGTCCTAGATCAAAACCTGGCCGACCAAGGGGCGTTCGGGGTAAAGAAGGCGGTTTTGGACGCAGACGGCAATACCATCACCCCTGGGGAGAACATCTTTGTGGAACTGGGTTTCCTGATCACCAATACTTGGGAGACCCCCATTTATGAAAATGTACTGCTCAACCACAGGATAAACCTGTATACGGATTACCTGCGCAGTTTTGGAAATGTGGATGTGGACTGGGAACTGAACATAAAACTTATAGTGAACAAATACATGAACGCTACCATTGGAACCCAACTTATTTTTGATGACGATATCAAGTTTGATGAAGTGATCGCAGAGGACGGAAGTGTACTGGATCCCGGGGATTCCAAGATTCAGTTCAAACAATTGCTCAGTATAGGGGTCGCCTACAATTTTTAGATCTGCCTGCCCATGATCTTATTATGGATATGCACCGCGCCGCTGTCCGATAGGCTTGCCACATAACAACAGCAGTTGAGCAGCAGTTGGTAAACGGGCACATCCTTTGTTTTGGCATAGAAAGCTGGCAGTGTACGCAGCAAAAGCGTGTCATAATTGGACGCCCGATCATCGCGATCCCTTAAGAGGGCGGTGGTGTACACTTCCAACAAATCTGAAATAATGCGATAGCCTGCAATTTCCTTTTCCAATACCTCTTGGGATCGATATACCTTTTCCCGGCTCAGTTGAAGGATATCGCCGATCTGTGCCTTGTATTTGCTCCTATCCATAAGGGAAGTGGTAAACCCACCTTTAAGGATCTCATCCTCATGGGCAACAAAGGTGGTAATGGCATCCTCTATCAAGGTATTGATGGCCAGGGCCCTTAAATAGCTCAACCTATCCTCCATATGGGCCATTCCATTATATTTTTTGGTGTTGATGGTATCCTTCACCAACTTTATCAGATATTCCAGGGCAAAATCCTCAGGGATAAGCCCAAGATTAATACCATCCTCAAAATCGATGATGGTATAACAGATATCATCTGCAGCTTCCACCAGGAATGTAAGTGGGTGCCGAACATACGAGATATCCGCCCCTGTACGGCTAGGGTCCAGCCCCAGTTCATTTGCCACCTCCGTGAAGAACATTTTTTCCGTTTGAAAGAAACCGAATTTTTTATCGGCGATATGGTCGGTCGGTTTTTTGGGCAGGGATTCCTTTGGGTATTTCATGAAAGCCCCCAGGGTTGCGTAACTCAACCGCAATCCGCCATTTACCCCTTCCCTGGATCCCGTCAATAACTTGAACCCGTTCGCATTGCCTTCAAAATCGATCAGGTCCCGATATTCCTTATCGGACAGAAGGGATCGCAACTGTTTCCCGTTGCCATTTTTAAAATACTCCCCTATGGCCTTTTCGCCGCTATGGCCAAAAGGAGGGTTTCCAATATCGTGTGCCAGGGCCGCCGCGGCCACAATGGCTCCAAAATCGTTGAAACGATAACCATGTACCTCCGAGAGATAGGGATGCTGTTCCAATATTTTTTTTCCGGCGATCCTCCCCAAACTCCTGCCCACTACGGAAACCTCCAGACTGTGTGTAAGGCGGGTATGGACAAAATCCGTTCTGGAAAGTGGGATCACTTGTGTCTTGTCCTGTAAACTTCTAAACGCAGCGGAAAAGATCACCCTATCATAGTCCACCTCAAAACCCAGGCGGGTTTCATCCTGTTCGGAGCGTAACCTCTTAAAATTATCCCCATGACGTTTCAATGATAGTAGTTGTTCCCATTTCATAAACTGGAATTTTGGGTTGCAAGATACATTATAAATGATTTTTGCCCTAGCAAAATAACCGATGTGCATATGGCCTTTACATCTGAATTTTAATAATTATTTAATCTTAAGATTACTTTCCGTTCATTTTCAAAGACTTTATTTGAAGTCATCTTATTAGATAAAAAAGGATTGCTCGATTTATTGGTTTTTGTCGACTATAAGTTTTGAATCCGTGGAGCTACCTCTTTCCGAGGTAGCTTTATCTTTTATATTTAGTCCCTTTGGAAACCCTGCCGTTTCCTTTTAAATTGGTATTTTGCACCCGACAAAAACCAATTTTCGCATGAAATTCCACAAGTTGGCCCGCCTTGGGCTTGCTTTATTTTTCACATCAATGGGGTATGCCCAAAAAACGCCGGGGCCCCGATTTGGAAATGGCATCTTAAATATTATAGGGAAGGACAGTACCTGGAGCATGGATGTGGGACTGCGGTTCCAATTTTTATCCACTTTTCAGTGGCAGGACAATGCATCCATGCAGTCCAACTTCTCCATCCGACGTTCCCGTTTAAAATTCGATGGTTTTGCTTTGTCCCCAAAATTGCGTTATAAGGTAGAGTTGGGGCTCTCCAATAGGGATATGTCGGGCACTTCCGAATTTACCGGTAATTCCCCTAGGTACCTCTTGGATGCGGTGGTCATGTGGCATCCCATAAAAAATGTGGAAATTTGGGCGGGCCAGACCAAACTTCCCGGTAATATTGAGCGTGTCATTTCCTCTGGCAATCTACAGCAAGTGGACAGGTCCCTTTTAAACCGCTATTTTACGATAGACCGCGATATTGGCCTGCAGCTACGGCATGAAATGTTTGTGGGACCCACCTTTCTCATACGGGAAAAATTGGCCATATCCCAAGGGGAGGGCAGGAATATCGTAACCGGCAACCTTGGCGGCCACCAGTTTACGGGCCGATTGGAAATTTTGCCGTTCGGTGCCTTTAAGGGTGAATATCTTGGCAGTGATCTGGAAAGGGAACCACATCCAAAACTGATGCTCTCCGCTACGTTCGACAGTAACCAAGATGCCGTAAAGACCCGTAGCAACCAAGGTGACTATATGGAGACGGACAGTGGATTTTACGAGACCACCATCAACACCCTATTGGCCGACCTCATGTTCAAATACAGGGGGTTTTCCCTAATGGGCGAATATGCCCTTCGGAATGCAGATGATCCCATTGCCAAAAATTCGGACGGCACAGAAACCGGGGATGTGGTACAGGAAGGAAGTGGTAGCAACCTTCAGGCAGGCTATCTTTTTGACAACAATTGGGAAGTATCCATGCGGCAGACCCATATTTCGTGGGACGATGAGGCAGTGGGTAACGGGGACGAGACACAGTACACCTTTGGGATCTCCAAATATTTAGTGGGACACAAGTTAAAAGTACAGACAGATTTAAGTTATCTTTCTGTTGACAATGAAGAAGATGAGCTTATGTACCGACTGCAATTTGAGATACATTTCTAGTAAAAACATAACCTTTAGATAACACTGTGCAGCAGCTTACTTATGATATTTGCACACTATTTTAAATATATATGGACAATATTTATTTCTTGATGATCATCGCCCTACTGGTGCTTGCGGTAGCCGATCTTGTTGTTGGGGTGAGTAACGATGCGGTGAACTTCTTAAATTCCGCCATCGGTTCCAAGGCCATCTCCTTTAGGACCATTATGATCGTGGCCAGTTTGGGAATTGCCATCGGGGCCATTTTCTCCAGCGGAATGATGGAGGTGGCCCGAAAGGGCATTTTTAATCCGAGCGAGTTTATGTTCGCCGAGATCATGATCATTTTTATGGCCGTCATGATCACGGACATCTTGCTGTTGGATTTCTTCAATACGCTTGGAATGCCCACCTCCACCACGGTGTCCATCGTATTCGAACTCTTGGGCGCCGCCGTCGCCATGGCAGCCATTAAACTGCTTTCCGATGGGGGCAGTCTCTTTGATCTGGGAAATTATATAAACACCTCCAAAGCCACTGAGATCATCGTGGGCATTTTGCTATCGGTCGCGATATCCTTTACGGTCGGGGCCATCGTACAGTATTTTTCGCGTATCCTACTTTCCTATGATTTCAATAAAAAGGCCAAATGGAAGAGTGCGGTCTTCGGAGGCGTGGCCCTTACGGGTATCAGTTATTTTATCATCATCAAGGGGTTACAAGGATCTTCATTCCTAAACGAAGCAGCCATTGAATTTATCCAGAACAGTACCGCCCTGATCATCTTTGGCAGTTTTGCGGTCTGGACAGCGCTTTCCTTTGCCGTGACTTCCTTTTCCACGAACAATGTGTACAAACTGATCATCATCGCCGGAACCTTTGCGCTTGCCCTGGCCTTTGCGGGAAACGATCTTGTGAACTTTATAGGCGTCCCCATCGCAGCTTGGCAGTCGTATGAGGCATGGAACGCCTCTGGGATACCTGCCACCGAATTCAGTATGGAGGTCTTGTCCACGGAGGTAACAACGCCCACCTTGATGCTCCTGATATCGGGAATTGTAATGGTGCTTACGCTGTGGTTCTCAAAAAAGGCACGATACGTGACCCAGACCGAGATCAACCTGTCGCGGGAAGGGGAGTCCAAGGAACGTTTCCAGCCAAATTTTCTATCCAGAAGCATTGTTAGGATGTCCATTGGTGCCTCCCAGGCATTGAACGGCCTTTTGCCCGACCGACTTAAAAAACAGATAGATACCAAATTCGAAAGGCCCGTCATAGCCCTTCCCAGGGACAAGACCTATGAGATGCCTGCCTTTGATGTGGTCCGTGCTGCCGTAAACCTAATGGTTGCGGGAATACTTATATCTTTGGCCACTTCCCTAAAGCTGCCTTTGTCCACCACCTATGTGACCTTTATGGTCGCCATGGGTACTTCCCTATCCGACAGGGCTTGGGGGGCAGAAAGTGCCGTTTACCGGGTGGCGGGCGTGCTGAACGTGATCGGTGGATGGTTCTTTACGGCCATTGTAGCCTTTGTTGCCGCAGCCGTAATGGCCTATTTGATCAATCTCGGGGGCACTACCGCAATCATGATCTTATTGTTCGTCGCCATTCTTCTATTGGTCCGAAATTATATCAGTCACAATAAAAAGAGTAAGGAAATCGAGGCGGAGGACAGTCTTCGAAAAGCGGAGAGCAGCTCTACCCAAGGGGTGATCGCCGAAAGTGCCAAGAACATTTCCAATGTGGTAAAGAGGAGCAATAAAATCTACACCACCGCCATTACCGGACTTGCAAAACAAGACTTGGACCAGTTGAAGAAGAGCAAAAAGAACGTGGTAAAACTTTCAAATGAGATCGATTCCCTACGGGACCATATATTTTATTTTATCAAAAACCTTGATGAGCCCAGTGTACAGGCCAGTAACTTCTATATCAACATATTAGGGTTCCTACAGGATATGGCGCAGTCATTGGAGTACATTACCAAGATCAGCCATAAGCATATCAACAACAATCACAAAAAATTAAGGTACAACCAGATAAAGGAGCTGAGGGAAATAGACCAGAAACTGGAGAAGCTTTTTGATGAGACCGAGGTGGCCTTCGACACACGTTCCTTTGAAAAAATAGGAATATTGTTAAGTTCCAAGCAGGAATTGTTGGACTTTGTTTCCATCCGGATCGAAAAACAAGTGGAAAGGACCCGTTCTGAGGAATCGAGCCCCAAGAACACCACACTTTATTTCACGCTCTTATTGGAGACCAAGGACCTTATCACTTCGGTCACCAATTTACTGGAGCTGTACTACAAAGAGCACGATAGCAGTGTGAAGCCTGCAAAACTGGAACAGAAATAACGATTAAAAGAAAGAAAGGGAAAAACACTGTGGACCGAATGTTTTACAGTGTTTTTTTATTTTACATGTTATTGAAATCATTGATACACCATCTTCTTGGCGAAAAAGGGCGGCCTTAATAGTTTTTAATTCGGGAATCCACTATTTTTATAACGTCAACGAGCCCGCTGGGCATTTGACAAAAGCCAAATAACATTTCGGCGCAAGCCCGCTTCCGCATTTGGCGGACAGGCGTCCGAGCATAATAAATCCCACTTAGTGGGTAAAACTGTCCGATGAAAAAAATACCCCATCTCCTTTTGATCCTTTTCCTGCCGAGTATGGTCCTTTCTCAGGAAACCCGTACGGAAGAACTATCGGAAGTGGTGGTCACAGCCGTCAACTATAAATACCTTAGCAGTACGGATGCGGAAGAAATACCCATTCCCGTAAAATTACTGAAACGAAAGGTCGCCGCCTACGACGTGACCCAATCGGAGCTCTATGAGGACGATTATCCTTTTTATACCGTTTCCTTTTATATTCCCGAGGGAAAAATAGTGGCCGTATACGATGAGGAAGGGAACATCATAAAGACCATAGAGCGCTTTAAGGACCTGCAGCTGCCCAAGGAGGTGGAAACTGCCCTTAAAAAGCGCTACAAGGGCTGGGAGGCAGTGGAGGATGTCTATCTAATTGAATACAACAATAAAAAAGGCGTTAACCGTACCTTTAAGGTTACCCTAATAAAGGGAAAAAAGACCCAAAAGGTCAAATTGGACGAAACAGGACGTTTTCTTTAGGGTGCGCTTGATCGCTCAACGGTAAAAATTCATCTCGTCCATATATTTCCAGACATTTTCCGGCAACAAGGGCCGGATATTTTTACCCAACTTATGTTCTTTCCGGATAAAAGTGGCGGAAATTTCCATAATGGGGGCATCGATGATTACAATATTTCCATGTCCCTGAAACCTATGCCCTTCCCCCTGATCAAATATCCTTGGATATACATAAAGTTTGTGGGATTCCAGAATGGCTTCATGATTTTTCCATTTGTGGAACCCATGGAGGTTGTCCATTCCCATTATCAGCGAAAACTGGTGCGACTCCCCGTACATCTCCTCCAAGTGTAGCAGGGTATTGATGGTATAATTGGGCCGGGGCAGGTCAAATTCAACCTTACTGGGCATCAGTTTTGGATATTCCTTTGTAGCCTCGTAGACCAATTGGTACCTGTGATGATCGGCCAGAAGGGTTTTCTTGACCTTAAAGGGACTTTGTGGAGTGATCACCAACCAAACTTCATCCAGGTCCGAAAACTCCGCCATATGGTTGGCAATCACCAAATGACCGATATGGATGGGATTAAAGGTGCCGAAAAATAGTCCCGTTTTCTTCATTGCCATTAGGTGCGACGCAATAAAAGCCCGCTATTTCTCCACCCCCAAAAAGTCGGCCACTAAGGTATAGGCTTCCTGAAGGGCGGTTTCCAATTCATAATTTTTGATGATCTTATCGAACTGCGGAGCGGTGGCCAGTTCAACCGATGCCTTTGCAATGCGCATGTTTATTTTATCATCGCTCTCGGTACTCCGCTTTTTTAGCCGGATCTTCAGTTCGTCCACACTGGGCGGTTTTACAAATACGGCCAAAGTATTTTCAGGAAACTTCTTTTTTATACGGAGTCCCCCCACCACATCTATGTCAAAGATCACATTTTTGCCCATGGCCCAAAGACGTTCTACCTCACTTTTAAGGGTGCCGTAAAAATTATCCCTGTATACCTCCTCCCATTCCAGAAAATCATCATTTTTTATATGGTTCTTAAACTCGGAAATGGACATAAAATAATAGTGCTCCCCTTGTTTTTCCTTCCCCCGTCTTGGCCGGGAGGTAGCAGATACCGAAAAAGCGAGGTTCAGTTCAGGTCGGTCCAACAAGAACCTGGTAATGGTAGTCTTTCCACTTCCTGAAGGGGCCGAGAAGATAATCAGTTTTCCTTGCTGCATTAAAGTACGTTTAACATCTGTTCCTTGATCTTTTCCAGTTCGTCCTTCATCTGAACCACTAATTGCTGCATGGGCGCAAAATTTGCCTTGGAACCAATGGTATTGATCTCCCTTCCAATTTCCTGACTTATAAAGCCAAGTTTTTTGCCGTTGGATCCCTCCGACTTAAGGGTAGTGCTAAAATAATCGAGGTGATTGGCCAAGCGGACCTTTTCTTCCGTAATATCGTATTTCTCCAGATAATAGATCAATTCCTGTTCAAATCTATTCGAGTCCAGCTCCACTTTTAGGTCGGATACTGCTTTTTGCAGCCTTTCCCGAATTGTTGCCAAACGATCTTTATCCATACTTCCCACGGCATTTAGGAGGCCGTGAAGAATATTTATCCTCTCTAAAAAATCTTTCTCCAACATCCGTCCCTCCTCGGAGCGAAAACTGTTTATCTCAACAAGGGCATGTTGAATGGCCACTAAGATCGCTTCGTATTCATCATCATCAATATCATCCCTTTCTGTTTTAAGGGCATCCGGTAAACGGACGGCCATCTCGAGCAACCGTATGTCATCACCACCGGCAATGGCCCGCAATTGTGCCATATAGGCCCTTACGATCCCTTCGTTGACCATGCTGGACGCGGCATCCCCGTTCACTTCCATAAAAAGTCCAAAATCCACTTTGCCCCTTTCCAATGAAGCCGCGATGATCTTTCTGATCTCCAATTCCTTTTCCCTGTAAGCCGAAGGAATCCTTGCGTTCAGGTCGAGACTCTTGCTGTTCAAGGATTTGATCTCAATGGTAATCTTTTTGGAGGGCAGCTGCACCACATGCTTCCCAAATCCTGTCATGGATTGAATCATAGAATTTTTAAATTTTGGCAAAGGTAATTAAATTTCATGTTTGGCCCGGAACGCGTCAAAAATCCGGGAATTTCCAAATATTACCTCTTAACGTAAGCCACCATGTAAGATTTGGTATAAATGGTGGCGGGCCCCGTCCGCCACTATTTATTATTTTTGGTCATTATCCCCTAATACAATGCGACTGACCAACTCTTGCGGGAAAAAGGCCCTTGAAAAATTTTCCAACTGCAATCTGTTCAGCATCAGGATACCAAACTATCTGCCCTTCAAATTTCGCACGCAGTGCACGCTCAATACCAAGTCGTTAAAGCAACAGGTATTTATAACTCCCGCAGCCAGATATTCCGAAAACTCACCCTACTATTATCCCCATGGTCCTGTAAACGGATGGGTCCTGGGCCATGCGCATCATTTTTGGGCCAACCGATATAGGGCGTGGTACCCTTAAGCTCTACATGGTCCTGTACCAACACCCCATTGTGTATGAGGGTAAGGGTTCCGGATTTGATCTTTTTACCTTCGGCATTGAAAACGGGCTGATGGAAAATAATATCGTAAACGTTCCACTCCCCTGTGGGCACCGAGGCCTTAACCAACGGCACATGTTGTTTATAGATGGATCCCACCTGACCGTTTACATAGGTATCGTTGTCGTTGTTGTCCAGCACCTGTACTTCATAAAGTCCTTGAAGAAAAACACCGCTGTTGCCCCTATGCTGTCCTTCCCCTTCGACCTCTGCAGGGGATTTCCATTCAATGTGCAACTGTACGCTCCCGTAATTATCCTTGGTCTGAATATCGCCGGCCCTGTCCTTAACGGTCATGCTGCCATCATCGTTCAATGTCCATTTTGCTTCCGTACTGTCTTTGGCAGCGACCCATTGATCAAAATTTTTCCCGTCAAATAGTACTACGGCATCACTTGGTGGATCCATAGGGGATTTTCCAGGGTCTACTACCGGTGGTACCGGCTCATAAAATTCGGTCTCTTCGGGGGTGGTGGGTTCCTTTCCCGTATATTCCTCATGGACGATTTCATCGGATTCCATACTTTTTTCTTTCAAAGGTTCCACTTCAACTTTCTCCTTGCATGAAAATACGAGTAGTAAAAGGGCCAAAAAATATAAATTTCTCATGTTAGATCATTTGATTGGGCAGCGCTGGAAGCGGAAGGGAAGTTATGTTCCGCTATGTACTGCCGAAGTTTTTTGTTAGAGTTCCTTAATTTTTATGTTCTTAAAGGAAACCATGTTCCCATGGTCCTGAAGGGCGATCTTGCCCGTAGGGAACTTTCCAAAGGCTTCCCAATCGGCAAATTTGGATTTGGCCACCATTTGTTGCCAACCATCACCATTGACCGGGAACTGTACTACCTCTTTCCCGTTCAGGGAAACTTTCCCTTCATTTGTTTTGTGGTTGATGGTAATGACACAGGTATTCCATTCCCCTACCGGACGCACCGTTTTTTGTGAGGGCGGAACCATATCATAAAGGGCCCCAGCCTGATGGGTCGGCCCCGCTTTGGAATCGGGATGTTTCTCATCGTCCAAGATCTGAATTTCCGGACCTGTCTGATAGGGCTGGCGGTATTTTTCATCCTCTACGACGCCCCAAAGGATTCCGCTGTTCCCAGCTTCGGAAATTTTCCAGTCCAATGAAAGTACAAAATCGGTGTATTCCTTATCGGTCACCAGATTGGAAGCCCCATGTTTATCCTCGGAAGGATGGAACACCATTGCTCCGTCCTCCACGGACCATTCCTCCGGTACGCTATCCTGCAGGTAGCCATGCCAACCATCCAGGGAAGTACCGTCAAACAATACGGTCCATTCCCCTTCCTCGGAACTGCCCATGGCCGTGTCTGTATTTTCCATAGCGGCGGAATGGTCCGTAGCGGCTTCGTTTTTCCTTTCCTTACAGCCCATGCCCAATAGGGCCAGTACCATTACCAATAAAAACTGTTTCATATAAATTCCATTTAAGTTAGTGTCTATATTCCCAATATTTTTTTAAGGACGGTCTCATCTATTTCGGCCCCTGCAAAATCATCAAAGGTTTTCTGGGTGGCCTCTATAATATGGTCTTGAATGAACACGGCACCTTCCCTTGCCCCTTGTTCCGGACTTTTTATACAGCATTCCCATTCCATTACCGCCCAGACATCGCAGCCATATTGGGTAAGTTTGGAAAAGATGGTCTTAAAATCTATCTGGCCATCGCCAAGGGAACGATACCTTCCAGCGCGATCACCCCAATCGTTATACCCTCCAAAAGCACCCTTTTTCCCGGTCGGGTTGAATTCAGAATCCTTTACGTGGAAGGATTTGATAAATTCATGGTAGTGGTCTATATACGTGATGTAATCCAATTGCTGAAGTACAAAATGACTGGGATCGTATAAAATGTTGACCCTTTTATGATTACCGGTTGCCTTTAGAAAGCGCTCAAAAGTGTCCCCATCGTGCAGGTCCTCGCCCGGATGGATCTCATAACAGACATCCACCCCTTCCCTATCGAAATGATCCAAAATGGGCATCCATCTTTTGGCAAGCTCTTGAAAGCCCATTTCCACAAGTCCGGCAGGCCTTTGAGGCCACGGGTGCATGGTATGCCACAAAAGGGCGCCCGAAAAGGTTGCATGGGCCTTCAATCCAAGACGTCTGCTGGCCGTAGCTGCCTTTTTAACGGTTTCCACCGCCCATTCGGTCCTTGCTTTGGGATTGTTTTTTACCTTTTCCGGGGCAAAATTGTCGAACATCAGGTCATAGGCGGGGTTCACCGCTACCAGTTGACCCTGTAAATGGGTGGAAAGTTCGGTTATCTCCAGTCCGTACGAATTGATTTTCCCTTTAAGTTCATCGCAGTAGTCCTGACTATCGGCCGCCTTGTCCAAATCGATCAGAAAATGTTCCCAAGTTGGGATCTGTATACCTTTGTAGCCAAGATCGGAAGCCCATTTGCACATTCCGTCGAGCGAGTTGAAAGGTGCGGTTTTGTCCACAAACTGGGCTAGAAAAATTGCCGGTCCTTTAATTGTTCTCATTGTACTTTTTTCATTTAGTTGAAGCAATGCCCTCCAAGTTTTATGAAGGATTTAAATAATATAATACTATATTTAGCCTATGAACGTTGTTTTTATATGCCAAATGATAAATATAGGAATAACTTATATAATTCGACCATAATATGGTCATTAATCAATCCCCAAAAAATGGATGCGTTCGCTAAAGGAACCGGAAAAATTATAAGGCCGACCGCCTGGAAACCCTTTGTATTGGACCTGCCGGCCACTTGCCTACATGAAGCCTTATTGGGGAGCGATGAAAAGAATGGCATTTTCCCAAGTTACCCTTTACTATGAAAAACAGATCTTCTGAAACCATGTGGGCCCATTTTACGGCCACAAACCCTATCGGTTCCACCGTCCCAAATGAAGTAGTGCTCTGGGATAATCAAAACGGTGCCGATACGGCCGTTGAACAAGTACTGAACGGCACAAAAAATTCTACCTCCCTCGCACTGTTGCTCCTTCAGCTCCAGAACAGACCACTGCCCAAAATAAGGGAACATAGTGTAATCTGTAATTTTAAGGGAGAACCTTTTTGCATCGTTGAAACCACTTCCGTTAAACTTGTGCCTTTTTTTAGTATCCGGGAGGCATTTGCCCTTCAGGAGGGATACAAAAGTCTTGATGCATGGAAAACGGCCCACTGGAACAGGTTCGAAAGGGAATTGGCCACCTTTGACCGAAGGCCCAATGAAAGTATGATCGTGGTCTGTGAACATTTCAAAAAGGTCTTCCAAGAATAAAGGCCGCAAAAAGCGGCCTTTTATATTAAACCAACACTTCTAAACAAGCGTTCGAGCATCATAGATCCCAATTGGCGCCGGAAACAATCTTGAGCTATTCCAGTTCCAGCCAAATATTTCCCTGCTGGTGCGAGGCTACCGAACTCTCAATAAAGTTCAGTCCGCGTACCCCGTCCTTCATTGTGGGAAATTCCCCTGAGTTGTATTCTTCGCCCCTAATGGCGCGCGCCACTCCCAAGTAGATATTTGCCATGGCATCAAAAATGCCCTCTGGATGCCCTGGCGGAAGTTTGGTGCCGTCCAAAGATAGCTTGGAATTGTAGGCATGGCCGGGTTTGTAAACCTGTAAGGGCGCGTTATCATCCAGAACATATAAATAATTGGGATTTTCCTGTTCCCATCGCAAGCCTCCTTTATCCCCATAAATGGCAATACTGAGCCCGTTTTCCTCCCCTGTGGCGATTTGGCTGGACCGGATCACCCCTTTGGCATTGCCGTCCATCCGTATCAAAACGGTACCGTCGATATCCATTTTGTTATCGGCGTACAGGTAATTCAGATCGGCCAGGATACGTTCTATCTTAAGACCTGTCGTAAATTCTATCATATTGAAGGCATGCACCCCGATATCGCCGATACAGCAACTGATGCCCGCTTTCTCGGGATCCAATCGCCAAGTAGTGCTCCTTTTTTGCTTATCGTGTATAATGGGGTTGATCCAACCTTGATAGTACTGGGCATCCACTTTATGGATCTTGCCAAGTTTTCCTTCTTTGATCATTTCCCGCATCTGCCGCACCATTGGATACCCGGTATAGGTATGTGTTACCGCAAAAACGGTACCGGACCTCTCCAAGGTAGCCTGTAATATCTTTGCCTCCTCATAGGTTGTGGTCATCGGTTTTTCACAGATAACGTTGAACCCGTTCTCCAACAATTTTTTTGCCATCGGAAAGTGCAAAAAATTGGGTGTCAAGATGGAACATACCTGAATCCTCTCATCTTCAGGTAGTTTCAGTTCTTCCGCTACCAAGGTTTCAAAATCCTTATATATGCGGTCCGTTGGAATATCTATCTTTTTGGCGAAGGCCAGACTTTCATCCAAGTCGGGATTAAAAACCGCCCCTACAATTTCATAATTGTCATTTATAAAGGAGGCGACCCTGTGAAGGACACCGATAAGGGAATCCCCTCCCCCTCCTAAAATTCCTAATCTAATCTTTTTACCCATTTGTTAAATTTATATTTATTTCCGTACTTATTTAAACCAATGCCCCGCTTTCATGTTTTTGGGGCACCCTTCTTCCGTCCAATTTCTTTCGCATCATGAACAAGATCCCGAACAGCACCACCAAAGATAAGGGGAAAAAGACCATATACCCCAACGTAGCCTTACCGGCCACCAGTTCGGCTGCATCCTGCGCAAGCCCACTGGACAGTGCTGTCTGTTTTTCGGCATCCAGCCATGAGCCTATAATAGGCTGCCAAATGGAGGTGGCGAACATGCCGGCGCCCCCTACAAGTGACATGCCAAGCGCCCCTGTTTTGGGCAGATATTCCGATGTAAATCCGATCATGGTAGGCCAGAAATAACAGACCCCCAAGGCAAAGAGGATCGCCGCAAAATAAATCATGGATCCATCTGCAATGCTCATGGAATATACGGCCAAGGTAGTGATGATGGCGGACATCCACAAAACCCCGGTAGGATTGAGTTTATGTATTATAGGACCTGCAAAGTACCGGCCCACTGCCATAATTCCCGTAACCATGGCCAAGACCAACATAGGGTTGGCCCCAGAATTCCCCAAGATTTTTTCTACCCATTGCTGAGGTCCGAATTCCGAAATGGCGGTAAGGGTCATACAGGCCGCAATGAACAGGAACAAGGGATCGAGGAGCGCTTTAATGTTCAAGGAAGTATTTGTTTCCATATGCTCGCTCTCCGGAAATTTCTGCTTAAAGAACAAATATCCATAGATCAAGGTGGGCAGTAACATTACAGCGATCTGCAGTTGCCAGCCCATGTCAAAATCGGTCATAAATTTGGACACTAGGGATCCGATTACGATCCCCCCGGGAAACCACACATGGAACTTGTTCAGCATAGCGGTCCTATTGCTCGTGAACATATCCGCGATCATAGGATTACAGGCCGCCTCCACAGATCCATTGGCAAAGCCGATAAAGAAGGTAGAGATGAGCAAGGTCCAGAACCCGCCCGCATAAATGGTAAGGACCAGTCCAAGAAGGTGGCAAGCAAAGGCGATGATCATCAATTTTCTGGCTCCAAGACTGTTGTACAACAGACCGCCCAAGATCATGGCGAGGGGAAACCCTAAAAATGCCATCCCGTTCACATAGCCCAGCTGGGTGTCGGAAAGACCAAAATCGGTCCCCAATTGGGAAAGGATCCCGGCGCGGATCGCAAAGGTCATGGAGGTCACCACCAAGGCGATACATGCTGCCAAAAATATCTGTTTCCTATTTACTTCTTTCATAATAAATTTATTTGTGGATAGTATTGGTTTTAAGGTGTATAAGTAATTTTTTCGTTTTTAAAAAATAGGGCAAAAAACAACAGTACCACAAAAGCAAAGCCCGCTGGATAGCTCCATATGGAACCCCATAAGTGTGTCCCGTCATTTTGGGCATAGATATCGGTAATCTTGCCCGCTATCCAAAAACCTACTAGCATCCCCACGCCGTAGGTAGCCAGCGTGATCAGCCCTTGGGCGGCACTTTTGTATTTCTCCCCCGCCTTGCTATCGGTATAGATCTGCCCTGACACAAAGAAAAAGTCGTAACAGATCCCATGAAGTGCTATTCCCATGAGCAGCAAAAAGGTCATTTCACCACCATCGCCCAAAGCGAAAAGCACATATCGTACCGTCCAGGCCAACATGGCGACCATAATGGTATTCTTAAAGCCAAATCTATTAAAAAAGAAAGGCAATAACAACATGAAAAGCAATTCCGACCCTTGGCCAAGGGTCATTTTTCCCGTTGGATTGTCCATTCCCACCTCTACCAAAAAAGGGTTGGCGTTCTGATAATAGAATGCCAAGGGAATGCAGATCAATATGGAGGCGATGAAGAAGATGAGAAAATTCCGATTGGCCAGTAGTTTAAGTGCATCCAGCCCAAAGATATCGGCGAGGGCAATCTTTTCGGCCCTATTGGCTTTGGGCGGGGTGGCCGGCAGTGTAAAACTAAAAAGTCCCAAGACCGCAGATGCAATGGCCGTCATCAAAAAAGTGTTCTTGAGCATCCCATTGGCAATACCGGTATCCGAATCCCAATGGAAGAGGTAGGATATAAGCAACCCTGCCACGATCCAACCAGCGGTACCGAATACCCGTACCAGGGAAAATTGTTTTGTGGGATTGGTCATCTGGTTAAAAGAGACCGAATTTACCAGGGCCAAGGTGGGCATGTACAGTATCATATAGCCCAATACATAGGGATAGAAGGCAGCAAATTCGGTTGCCCCGTACATCATATAAAGAAACCCAGCCCCCAAAAGATGGAGGATGCCCAAAATGCGCTCTGCATTAAAATACCTGTCGGCTATGAGACCTATGATAAAGGGCGCAATGATGGCCCCCCAAGATTGGGTGGAGAACGCCATCCCGATCTCGCCGGCGTTCGCTTGTACGTTATTTCCCAAAAAAGTCCCCAAGGTAACGAACCATCCGCCCCAAATGAAAAATTCCAAAAACATCATCATGGAAAGTTGTACCTGTATCTTTGCCTTCATGTAACCAATTCCATTAACGTTTATACAAAGTGAAATCCATAGGGATCGGTTCCAGACCGTTTTGCCTGAAATCTACCGCAATTTGCGCCCTATGATGGGTAGAGTGGTTTATAATGTGGAAAAGCATGTCCTGAAGATTGTTGGTGTATCGTCTACCCTGACTATTTTCGTATTCCACCCTTTTTCCCAAGTCGTCCGCATTGGTAATGATATCAAAGCTGTTCCGTTGGTTTTCATAGTGGATATTTGCCCAATCCCTTAAATCCTGTAATTGCCATACCGCATATTCCGGTGTTCTGTTGGACATTCGGGCATTCCAAATATGGTGTGCGTCCAAAATATGGCTGAAAAGGGTCACGGACCTATCGGGCACCTTTTCCATAAGGTTACAGGCCTCTATCAACTTTCTATTACAGTAGAAATTATAATCGAACAACTCATTAAAGAAACGATGCATACTACCTTATGATTATTCCACCTCTTTGGCCGCTTTTAAAAGTAGTTCCTTTGTGGCCAGGATACCCGCTTCCTCCCCTAGGACACTTCCCTCGTATTCAACACCGATGTATCCGTCATATCCAGCATCCTTTACCAGTTGCAGCACCCTTACATAATCGATATCCGTTTCATTGCCCTCACTATCGAAATCGTGCGATTTTGCACTTACCCCTTTGGCGTAGGGCATGAGTTCCTTTATACCTTTATATTTATCGTATTCCTCAGCGCAGCCATTGGCCTCACGGGTAATGCAAAAATTGCCAAAATCTGGAAGTGTCCCACAATTTTCCATTCCCACTTTCTCCATTACAGCGGCCAGTTTGGCACCATCGGAGGATAGGCCCCCATGATTTTCCACAATTACATTGATATTTTTTTCCTTGGCGTAGGTCGCCAATTGGGTCAGCCCGTCCACGGCATTTGCGGTCCACTGCTCCGCATCATCGCTACCGTTCAAGTTTACCCTGATGGAAGTACAGCCCATTGCGGCCGCGGCATCTACCCATTTATAATGGTTTTCAACCGCCTTTTTTCTATCGCTGGCATTTGAAGTGGCCAGATCGCCCTGTCTATCCACCATGATCAGGACGTTTTTAAGACCGTGTTTTTTACTTTCGGCATTGCATTTTTCAACAAAAGCGGCCATGGACTCAGGTGAATAATCGGCTTTTTCCAAGTCCTTGTACAGTTGGCTCACATATTCAAGTCCGTCAAACCCCCATCCTTTGGCCTTTTCGGCAAAGGAGTACGGATCCACCCCATCATCCAATATCATTTTATGAAGGGACCATTGCGCCAGGGAAAGCTCAAAAAAAGGCTCGGCCGTGGCCGCCACCGTTTCCGTTTCCACAGGTGTTGCGGTTTCTGCCTTCTTTGCATCCTTACAGGATTCGGTAAGCATAAGTAAAACGGCCGCTCCCGAAAGGGCAGCGATTTTGAATAGGTTACTTTTTTTCATTTTTGTAATTATGTTATTTTCAAAATTATACGCCCACTATAACGTTATAGTGCGAGTACCCTAATAATATTAGCGTTTAAATGTAGAAAATTAATTTTATATTTAATAAATTTATGAAATAAACAATTCAATAGATGAGTAAATTTTATTACAATGAAGAACAGGATTCCTATGACGCTATTGTCGTAGGGACGGGCATTAGCGGAGGATGGGCCGCTAAGGAATTATGTGAGAACGGGCTCAAGACCCTTGTTCTGGAGCGTGGTAGAATGGTAAAACATATTGAGGACTACAAAACCGCCAATATGGATGAATGGGACTTCCCGAACAACGGCAAGTTATCCAGGGAAGATCAGGAGAAACAGTTAAAACAGGCACGCACCGGATACACTACGCATGCGGCCAGCAACAACTGGTTCGTAAACGATCTTGTACATCCCTATAACGAGATAAAACGCTTCGACTGGATGCGCGGGTATCATGTGGGCGGCCGTTCCATAATGTGGGGGCGACATAGCTACCGTTGGAGCGATCTGGATTTTGAGGCCAATAAAAAAGATGGTATTGCGGTAGATTGGCCAGTGCGTTACAAGGATATTGCCCCTTGGTACGATAAAGTGGAATCTTATATCGGCGTTTCCGGTGAAAACCTTGGACTGTCCCAATTGCCCGATGGACAGTTTTTGCCCATGATGGAGCTGAATTGTGTAGAACAGGTTTTCCGCGAAAAAGTTTCGGAGAACTTTAACGGAAGGGTAGTGACCGCCGGAAGGGTGGCTCACCTTACCGGAAACAAGGAATTTGATGGCAGGAGCAAGTGCCAGTACAGGAACCGTTGTATAAGGGGATGTCCTTTTGGGGCTTATTTCAGCAGTCAGTCCTCTACCTTGCCCGCAGCGGAACGTACCGGCAACCTTACCCTAAGGCCCGATTCGATCGTTGCCGAGGTACTCTACGATCCGGAGACCAAAAAAGCTTCTGGAGTAAAGGTCATAGATCGGGTGACCAAAGAAGAGCTTGTATTCAATGCCAAGGTCATCTTTTTATGTGCTTCCAGTATGGCCTCCACCGCCATTTTGCTGAATTCAAAATCGGATCGGTTCCCCAATGGTCTTGGCAATGATTCGGACCAATTGGGAAGGAACATTATGGACCACCACTTGGGGGTGGGCGCTTCAGGAAAATTCGATGGCTTTGAGGATAAATATTACAAGGGACGAAAACCCAATGGTGTCTATATCCCGCGTTTTAGGAACTTGGGCGGGGATTCTGACCAAAAAGAATTTATCAGGGGATATGGCTACCAAGGAGGTGCTTCCCGCGGGAATTGGGAAGAGAGCATTGCCGAAACCTCATACGGAAAGGAACTGAAACAAGAAATCCTAAAACCAGGTGGCTGGAGTTTTGGCATTCAAGGTTTTGGGGAAGTATTGCCCTATGAAGAAAACAGGATGACACTAGATTATGACAATCTGGACGGATGGGGACTCCCCACGGTCACCTTTGATGCCGAATTCAAGGAAAACGAATGGAAGATGAGGCAAGACATCAAACAACAGGCCGTAGAGATGTTGGAGAAAGCCGGATTCAAGGAGGTTGAGCCCTATGACAGACCGGGCGCACTTGGGCTCGGAATCCATGAAATGGGAACGGCCCGTATGGGACGGGATCCCAAAACATCCGTTCTGAACGGAAACAACCAGGTACATGCGGTTCCCAATGTTTATGTGACCGATGGTGCCTTTATGACCTCTGCCAGTTGTGTAAACCCATCCCTTACCTACATGGCATTTACAGCACGGGCGGCCAACCATGCGGCCCAAGAACTTAAAAAAGGAAATGTATAATGGATAGAAGATTAGCACTTAAAAATATAGGCCTTTCATTTGGATATGTGGTGGCCGTTCCAACTTTGGTGAGTATCGTACAAAGCTGTAAGGGACAGCCAAAAATGGAGTGGACCCCGGATTACCTTTCCAAGGAAGAAGGTGCCGCATTAAAGAACCTGGTAGATATTATCCTGCCAAAAACCGACACTCCTTCGGCTTCGGAAGTGAACGTGCACCTATTTATAGACCGTTTTGCCAATGAGGCCATGGACCTGCGCCAACGGGACCTGTTCAAAATGACCATGGACAAGTTTTTGGCAAGGGCCGTTAAGGATTCGGGAAAGGAGGGCATCGCCGATCTTACGAGCGAAGATCTGGAACCCGTACTGGCCCATGCCCTTAGTTACAAAAAGGCGGAGCAGACCGAAAAGTTCAAGTTGATTACTTCCTACCAAGAAGCCATTGAAAAAGGTGAGGCGGCCGAATTGGATGACGAGACCTCCCATTTTGCGTTTGCTACCAATTTAAGGGAACTTACCATATGGGCCTATAAAAATTCCGAATACGTAGGGGAAGAGGTATTGGCCTATTTGCCCGTGCCAGGGGAATATATTGGCTGTGGGGACTTACAGGAACTGACCGGTGGAAAAGCTTGGTCCATTTAATACGAACCTCTTGAAAAGAAGAAACTTTATTCAACAAACAGCCCTTTCCAGTGGAATCATCTCTATGGGAGGGGCTTTTGCCTTTGGGGCATCTCCCAGGGCAACAACGGACAAACACACATTCAATCTCAAATACGCCCCCCATCTTGGAATGTTCCAGAAGCATGCGGGCGAAGACCCCATTGCCCAGTTGCATTTTATGGCCGATCAAGGGTTTACCGCCTTGGAGGACAATGGCATGATGGGAAGGGACCTGCAACTGCAGCAAAAAATGGCCGATACGATGAAAGAGCGGGGTATTGGGATGGGTGTTTTTGTAGCGCACACCATTTATTGGAAGGAGCCCAACCTAACATCCGGCAATAAGGAAAAACGACAAGAGTTCCTATGGGAGATCAAAGCGGCCGTTGAGGTGGCCAAACGGGTCAACGCCAAGTGGGTGACGGTTGTGCCAGGACATGTTGATATGGGCCTCAGAATGGGCTATCAAACGGCCAACGTGGTTGAATCGCTTAAGCAAGCAGCCGCAATTTTAGAGCCCCATGGCATAGTTATGGTCTTGGAACCGCTAAATTTTTATAACCATCCAGGCCTTTTCCTGACCGATTCTCCACAAGCCTATGAAATCTGTAAAGCGGTGGATTCCCCTTCGTGCAAGATACTATTCGACATTTACCATCAGCAGATCCAGGAAGGAAACCTAATACCAAATATGGAAGCCTCTTGGGATGAGATCGCGTATATACAGATCGGGGACAATCCAGGACGGAACGAGCCAACTACAGGGGAAATAAATTATAAAAACGTATTTAAATATATCCATGGAAAAGGATATAAAGGGATTTTAGGGATGGAACACGGCAATTCCAGACCGGATAAAGCAGGGGAACAAGCGGTGATCGATGCCTATAAGGAGGTGGATAATTTCCTCTAACCTTAGTTTTATGGCATCAGCTGGTCCGTATAGGCCTGTTTAACAATAATTTGGCTGTGCCGTTAACGTTTCTTTTAGAAAGATTGAGCCACTGTCCCCGTCCAATATAATATGGAACATTATCTTTTTTTACTAGGGGTATATGGTGGACTGCTCGTTACGGCAAGGCTTATCTATATCTATACCAAGACCCGGTGAATGGTCCCCATGGCCCAAAGACAAAACACCTCGGGAACAGCACTCCAAATGGATGCTTCCCGAGGTGTTTTCTTATAATGGTAATTGTGGGTTCTTAAGACCCGCACATCAGACAGTCATCTTCCCCTTCATTGGCCTTTGCCTGGGCTATCAAAGCCTTCATTTCGGCAGGGGACATAGGCTTCACATCCACTTCTTCCTTAATGGCAATCGAACTAATGGAGGCGGACGGCTTTACCTCCGGGATGGTAACGGAGGTTGCCCCCATGGCCTCCTCTAGGACAGGTTGCTCTTTCTTCCTGTTGTCCAAGGTAAATTTGATCGCATCCACGGCAGCTTTGGTCCTCAAATAATACATTCCCGTCTTTAAGCCGCTTTTCCAAGCATAAAAGTGCATGGAAGTCAGTTTTGCGTAGTTGGCATTTTCCATAAAGAGGTTAAGGGATTGGCTCTGGTCTATAAAATAGCCCCTATGTCTGGCCATATCTATAATATCCTTCATGCTGAGTTCCCAAACGGTCTTGTAAAGCTCTTTTATATCCTCTGGGATTCCCTCTATGTGCTGAACAGATCCATTGGCCCTCATCAGCTCTTGTTTCAGGTTTTCGTTCCAAAGGCCCAAGTTGACCAAATCCTCCAACAGATGTTTGTTTACCACTATAAATTCCCCAGAGAGCACCCTACGGGTATAGATATTGGAAGTATAAGGCTCAAAACATTCATTGTTCCCCAAAATCTGGGAAGTGGAAGCGGTAGGCATAGGGGCCACCAATAAGGAATTGCGTACCCCATTTTTCATCACGTCACTGCGAAGTTTTTCCCAGTCCCACCTTCCTGAAAGTTCTTCATCCTTTATACCCCAAAGATTATGCTGGAATTCACCCTTGGAAATGGGCGAGCCCTTGTAGGAGGAATATGGACCTTCTTCCATGGCCTGTTCCATGGAAGCGGTTACGGCCGCAAAGTAAAGCGTCTCAAAAATCTCTTGGTTCAATTTTTTTGCCTCGTCGCTGGTAAAGGGCAAGCGAAGCATTATAAAGGCATCGGCCAGTCCCTGCACCCCAAGTCCCACGGGCCTATGCCTTTTGTTTGAATTCTCGGCCTCCGGAATCGGATAATAGTTCCTATCGATTACGCGGTTCAGGTTTTTGGTGACCCGTTTGGTGACCCTAAAAAGTTCCTTATGATCAAATTCCCCGTTCTTTATGAACATGGGCAATGCTATGGAGGCCAAATTACAGACCGCTACCTCATCCGGGGAGGTATACTCCATTATCTCGGTACAAAGGTTGGAAGACCGAATGGTCCCCAAGTTCTTTTGGTTGCTCTTGCGGTTGGCAGCATCCTTGTAAAGCATATAGGGCGTACCGGTCTCTATTTGTGATTCCAGTATTTTTTCCCATAGCTCCCTTGCCTTTACCGATCTCCTTCCCTTGCCAAGGGCCTCATATTCCAAATAAATTTTCTCGAAGGCCTCGCTGTGGTTGTCAAAAAGTCCAGGGCATTCATTGGGGCACATCAAGGTCCAATCTTCGTTCGCCTCTACCCTTTTCATGAACAGATCTGGAATCCACATGGCGTAAAAAAGGTCCCTGGCGCGCATCTCTTCTTTCCCATGGTTTTTCTTCAGGTCCAGAAAATCGAATATGTCGGCATGCCATGGTTCCACGTAAATGGCAAAACTACCCTTACGTTTCCCACCTCCCTGATCCACATACCTTGCCGTATCGTTGAATACCTGTAACATGGGGACGATCCCATTGGAAGTTCCGTTGGTGCCCGCAATATAGGAACCTGTGGCCCTTACATTGTGTATTGACAGACCAATACCCCCGGCCGACTGTGAAATTTTGGCGGTCTGCTTAAGCGTATCGTAAATGCCATCGATACTGTCGTCCTTCATTGCCAACAGAAAACAGGAGGACATTTGAGGCTTTGGCATTCCGGCATTGAAAAGCGTGGGAGTAGCATGGGTAAAGTACTTTTTGGACATCAGCTCATAGGTCTCCAGGGCCGCATCCAGATCGTTCAAATGGATCCCTATGGCCACCCTCATCAGCATATGCTGTGGACGCTCCGCAATTTTGCCGTTCAGTTTAAGAAGGTAAGAGCGCTCCAAGGTTTTAAAACCGAAATAATCGTAGCCAAAATCACGGTTATAAATAATGGTGGAGTCCAGAAGTGCGGCATTCTTCTCAATTACCTCGAATACTTCGTCGGAAAGTAACGGAGCGTTTTTTCCCGTACGTGGGTTCACGTATTCATAGAGGTCCTTCATAGTATCCGAAAAGGACTTTTTGGTATTCTTATGAAGGTTGGAGACCGAAATACGCGCTGCAAGACGCGCATAGTCGGGATGCGTAGTGGTCATAGTGGCAGCTATTTCCGCTGCCAAATTATCCAGCTCAGAGGTAGTCACCCCATCATAAAGCCCCTCTATTACGCGTACGGCGACCTTTACGGGGTCCACAAGGGCATTTAAGCCATAACACAGTTTTCTAACCCTGGCCGTGATCTTGTCGAACATCATCGGCTCTTTTCTTCCGTCTCTTTTAACTACAAACATTTGCTACAATTTTTTAGATGATTTAAAATGGCCTTTCCCCACTTGGCACCGCCAAGTGTAAAGGTCCCAATATCCCCTTCCCACAAAAGGGGAAGGTTATTTGATTTTATATATTAATTTTACCTGTACGGGCCAGGGAAACGCCCCGATCAAAAATCTGCGTCGAAACTCAGTTTTTTGGTATCGCTATCCTTTTCCTTGTTCAGGACACCCGCTTTTTGATATTCGGAAACGCGTTTTTCAAAGAAGTTGGTCTTGCCCTGTAACGATATCATATCCATAAAGTCGAACGGATTGGTGGAATTATAGACCCTATCACAGCCCAGTTCGACCAGTAATCGATCCGCTACGAACTCCAAATACTGTGTCATCAACTTGGCGTTCATCCCAATAAGACTGGCCGGAAGCGATTCGGTTATAAATTCCCGTTCTATGTTCAGTGCATCCACGATGATCTCCGTGATACGTTCCTTGGCCACTTTTTTTACCAAGTGGTGGTTGTGCAGATGTACGGCATAATCGCAATGCATGCCCTCATCCCTGGAAATAAGCTCATTTGAGAAGGTAAGTCCGGGCATCAGCCCACGTTTCTTTAACCAAAAGATGGAACAGAAGGCACCGGAAAAGAAGATTCCCTCTACTGCGGCAAAGGCGATCAAACGTTCGGCAAAACTGGGGGATTCTATCCACTTAAGGGCCCAATCGGCTTTTTTCTTAATGGCAGGGAAATTATCGATTGCCTGAAAAAGGAGATTTTTTTCCTTTTCATCCTTTACGTAGGAGTCGATCAACAGGGAATAGGTCTCGGAATGGATGTTCTCCATCATTATCTGGAACCCATAGAAAAATTTTGCTTCCGAATATTGTACCTCGTTTACAAAATTTTCGGCAAGGTTTTCGTTTACAATGCCATCGGATGCCGCAAAGAAGGCGAGAATATGCTTTATAAAATAGCGTTCGTCATCGTTCAGCTTGTTGTTCCAATCGTTTGCATCCTGGTGCAGGTCAATTTCCTCAGCGGTCCAAAAACAGGCCTCACATTTTTTGTACCATTCCCAAAGATCATGGTGCTCGATGGGGAAAATTACAAATCTGTTCTTGTTCTCCTGTAAAATGGGCTCTACCGCTGCTGACATAGTATTTTCTGATTTTTATTATTGTGAATCGGGGTGAATGTCCCCCTTGTCCTGGAACAAACAAAGATTGGAAAATGAAACCAATAAATGAAGGGGCGGGGGTCTTTTAAATTACAAAGTTTTTAACACCATCTGTTGAAATCTGCCCTCCCAAGTGATGTTTGTTGCCTTTTGGGAAATAAGGTTTTGGAGCTTTGGTATTCTGGCCGACCTTCCGAAAAATCAAAAGGGGAAATTAAACCAAAAAGTATATAAAAATAGACTTCTTGGTTTAAAAAAGGGCAGACGGTCGCCCGCTGCCCTTTGAATAATGATACTGCCAAACCTTACGGTCTGCCCAATGGACCGGAATTAACCGCACTACATAGGATTATGCTGATTTAGGTAGTTCCCCCGAAACCTATTAACCAAGCAAATATCCATAACCAACACCGTTGGCGATGGGTTCCAATAGTAGTCCTCCAATGGGGAGAACGGTGCAAAGCACCTTCTATGACCGTAATTGCGGCCTGACAGCTTCATAAACCCACCAATTCCATATTAGGGTCCATATTCACGGACCGATGTGCTTTAAAATTCCCAACGACCTTAACATGTTTCCCCTCGGCGTTACGAAGGTTCACTGCGATGGCCCCAATTGCCGTTCCCTTATCCACATAAAAAATGGTTATACTGCCATTTTCGGCAAAAAAAGGAACTTCTCCCAAGGACCGAATATTGGCAAAACCGAATACCCCGTTGAACTGGTTTATAAAACCTTCAGGTTCGGGGACCACTTGAAAAGTGCCCACCCCCAATTTTTCGGACCCCATTTTATGGGAGATCAAAAATCCGAAGTCGTCCTGTCCTTCTTCGCTTCCTTTTGAGGAGAGGTCCAATTGCAACGTAAAAAACCTGCCGTTGTCCGAAGAGGTCGCAATGGAAGTTTCAAAACTGACCTCCCCATTTAGTTCATTTGAATAATCGCCCGTTGCCATTAGGGAGCTGTTCCCATCAAAACCATGCATTCCCTTAAAATCCCCCAAAAGTGCGCTGTTGGAAATCAACAGCAAGGGTAAAAGTGCCCAAGGACAAATGCGGAGAAAACGAAGTGTATTATAGGATGTGAACATATTTTTTGAATTATTGTTTTTTCACGGGCGATTGCCCCATTGCCATTTCATCCATTAAAGGAGCCGTATTTCCCTCCCTGTTCAGGCTATCCTTCCCATGCGTGGTGGCGAAATCCACATCAGCCGCCTCATTTTCGTATACCGTCCTGGCAACGACCAACATTGCCACCAATATGAAAAACATGAAAAAACACTTTTGCATCGTCTTAATTAATTTAAAAATGGGACCTTTCTATTGTTTTAAAAACTCCACCCTTCTGTTGAGCGCATGAGCGTCCGGGCTGTTCCCTTCACGTAGCAACTGGCTTTCGCCTTTGCCGTCCGTAACCAACTGGGAAGGGCTAACGCTAAAATTGCCCACCAAGAATTTGCTCACGGCGTCGGCCCTTGCCTTTGAAAGTGCCAAGTTCGAATCCGCATCCCCATCGGCATCGGTATGGCCCACAATTTTGACCTTCATCGCTGCATTTTCCTTGAGCACTTCGGATATACTCTTGAGTACCCCATAGGACTCCGATTTCACATCGGCCTTCCCCTTATCGAAAGTTATGCCGTATGTCACCAATTTTCCCTCGGAAACCAATTTGCTTCGCATATCGGCCTTGCCCACGGCGTATCTTATATTCCCGAGATAATAATAGGAGTCCGGCTCCGACAGTTGGGAAAAAAACCGTAGACCGTTCAGTACAACGCCAGGTTCAAATGCACGGGGTATATCGAAGGCCTTCCCCTCATTAAAGTAGATCCTTAACCTGGTTCCCTGTCTCCACATGGAAATGTGAAGCACTTTTCCTCGCCCCATACCTTTTATAAGTTCGGGGACTTCTTTATCACTTGAAATATTGAGCTTGCTATCGGAGGCATATTTTACGAACCCTAGATCCCCGTTCTGACCTATTCCTCCTTTGACCACGAAATAGGCGCCATTTCGTCCTGGTGAATAATCGCCCATCTGGTATCCCGGGTTTTCCACATCCGAAACGTTGACATAAAAATTACGGGTATAGGCATATACCTGTTGGTCATAATCGAACACCAGATCATATTCCAGTGTAAAATTTTCCGGAAACTCCTTTATAAACTCGGGCACGAACGAACCATTACCCTGTGAGAACTTGACCCATTTCCCTGGTACGTTGCCCAAGGTCACCACTTCCGCCGAGCTGGAGCTGTTCCATCTTGCAGGAAGGTCGCCTATGGCGTCATTACTGAAATCCTCGTACGAAATAACGGTCTCGCCCGCTTCAAAATCAAACTTGGAATATGCAGCTACCCCCTTTGGCAAATCCGAAGTACCGGTGCCCTGTTGCCCGACTTCACCGGAATCACCGGCGACGGGCCCCGTGGAACTGCCCCCTTTGGAGCCTTCCTCTTTTTCTTCCCCATCTATGGTAGTGTCCAATACTTTTCCCGTTTCCTTTCTCGTTTTCTTATCGGCCTTGTTCAAAACGGTCTCCTCTGCCGCCTTTTCGACCTTATTCTTTAATTTTTTGAGAAACTGTGCCTGCAAGGGAGATTGGAGCAGGCAAAAAATGGCAAGTATGGTAAGGAAGTATTTTGATCCCATATTGTTGGTTTTATAGTTGATCATTTGGCATCTTGGTAAAGGGATGCCTTGCCAACATAGCGGCAGGACGAATTTAGGGGATCAAGTAGGTGCCCTTGGGCCGATTTGTATAGTTGGTGCCCAATTTTGTATGAATTGCAAAAAGCACTTTTTCCGATTCCGCAAGCGGTCAAAAACTTCGGTCGAACCGCAAAAATGCCCTGGTAAAATCCCAGATCCGCTGTAATACTCTGGCTACATAACTAGTAAAAAACCATTTCCGGACCGTTTTTAAGTATATATGTGTATTTCATACCTTAATAACATCCACTAATACATATTTTATAAAGGGGCCTTTTTAGAGATCTAAATTTGTTTAATTTTAGAAGATGTTGTAAATCAAGTAGCGCAAACATTATGTTGGAAGCAGTAATAGTAGACGATGAAATAAAGGCCCTTCAGAGCCTTACTTGGGAACTCACCAATTTTAGCCATGAGATCAAAGTGATCGCATCCTTTACCGATCCCTTTGAAGCGCTTTCCTATTTGGAGAAAAATACCCCTGACTGTCTATTTTTGGATATAGAGATGCCCACTATGGACGGATTTCAATTCATCCAAAAACTTACCAATAAAAATTTTCCGGTAGTGATCACCACGGCCTATAACCAGTATGCCATAAAGGCCCTTAAAAACGATGCCATAGATTATCTATTAAAGCCGATAGATACGGACGATCTGAACGAGACCATTGTTAAGATAAAAAAATTCAATTCAAAAAATTACAGTTCCGAAAGATTGGAGAAGATCTTGCTGAACTTCAACTCAAACTCCATTCAGAAAAAAATTACCATCAACACGGACGGAAAACTACTTTTTTTGGAAAACGATGAAATTCTGTACGCTGAGTCGGACGGCAATTACACCACCCTGTTTTTAATTGACGGCCAAAAGATCGTGCTCACCAAAAAGCTAAAGGAAGTAAACGAGCTCTTGCCCAGGGACTCTTTTTTCCGGGTGCACAACTCCTATATCATCAACCTTAACAAAATCAAGGAATTTTTAAAGACCGATGGATATGTGGTACTGCAATCAAATCATAAGATTCCCGTTTCCCGTCAAAAAAAATCAGATTTTCTGGATCTGCTTTAACCAATTCCGCTCCGAACTATGGCAAAAAAACCCACTTTGAGCACTATTACTGCAATTTTTACCCAAAAGTGGTCTCTTTTTGCCCCTCTTCTTTTTTTGATGGCTCTCCCATGCAGGGCACAGGAAATCCCCCAGTCATTTATGCTAACTACGGACAGCATAATAAAAGACGCCCCAAAGACCTACCAGGAACTGGATGGTATTTTAAAGGCCAATCGAAGGGATACCCTGCTCATGCGCTACTTTACCGATCGCAGCCTGGAAGATGGCTATTATGACGGGGCATCCTACGGCTACAACCAATTGGGGACCAAATACCGCAACATCTCCTATTTTACCAAGGCCATAGCCCTTCACCAAAAGGCCCTTGATGCCGCTGAAAAAGCGGAAAATTTGGAGTTCAGGGTCTTCAGTCTTAATATGTTGGGGGTGGCCTATAGAAAAAAGGATGCCATTAAAACGGCCCTGGACTACAATCAGGAAGCCTTGGAACTGGCCGAGTCCGTAGCAAATCCGTCCGATGGATTGAAACGGAGCATCAATGTTTCCCTTAACAGTATTGGCAACCTGTACCATGTTTTAAACCAATATGATCTGGCAATTGCCCAGTTCAGAAAATCAATGAAACTGGAAAAGGAACTGGGCAACACCTTAGGGCTGGCCATAAACCACCAGAATATTGGGGAGGCACAGGAAGCCCAAGGAGAACTTACAGAGGCACTTCACAGCTACCGCACCTCCTTGGCCTATAACGAAGAGATCAATTCCGCCATTGGGAAGGTCATCTGCAAAAACAGCATAGCCCAAGTGTACATAAAACAAAATAAGAGCGATAAGGCACTTGAACTATTAAGCTCCATAGAAAAACCTTCGGAAGCCTTGGGGGACATACACATCTCTTCGTGGGTAAAGCTCAATTACGGTAGGGCCCTTATGAAGTTGGGAAATTATGACGAGGCGGAAAAAAAATTGTTGGAAGGCCTGGAACTCTCCCAGCTCCATGACATGCCCAGCAATATTTCCTTGGGCTACCAATACCTTTCCGATCTCTACCAGAACAAGGAGGACTATAGGACCGCCTTGGAATATTCCAAAAAAGCCGAGGCTTTTTTGGAAGAGATCACCAACGAACGAAACCTGAGGTACGTAAACGATATGATCATCCGATATGATACGGAGAAAAAGAACAACCAGATCGAAGTATTGGCAAAGGAAAATGAAATTGTGAAGTTAAAACTTCGCAAGAACCAGACCACCCTTCTTATAAGCGGAATTGCGCTGGCACTATTGGCGGGCATCATGTATATCCTGTACCATCAATATCAATTAAAGAACGAAAAACAGCTTTTAACATTGGAACAGACCATGTTACGGAGTCAGATGAACCCACATTTTCTGTTCAACTCCCTCAATTCCATAAAGCTTTACATCATCAACAACGAAAAAAAGAATGCGGTCCATTATCTGAACAAGTTCTCCAAATTGGTACGGAAAATATTGGAGGCCTCATCCCTAAAGGAAATTTCATTGGCAGAGGAACTGGAGACAGTGGAACTTTACATGAACATTGAAAATATACGGTTTTCCAACGAAATCATCTTTGAGGTGGTCATCGAAGAGAATATTGATGTCCATACCATAAAGATTCCCTCCCTTATCCTACAGCCCTTCTTGGAAAATGCCCTATGGCACGGGCTTTCTTCCAAGGAAGGCCAGAAAAAAATTCAGCTTACGGTGAGTCGGGAAAACGAATATTTTACCAATATCAGTATTTCGGACAATGGCGTTGGAAGGGAAACGGCGGAACGGATAAAGGAGGGCAAGGTCCTAAAACGGAAATCGATCGGTATCGATATCACAAAGGAACGATTGGCGAACTTTTCCAAGGATTACCAGAATTCCTTTAACGTGGCCATTGTGGACCTTTACGATTCCAGTTATAATCCCTGTGGCACCAGGGTAGAATTACGTATCCCCACTATTTAGCAAGGTCATCGGCCACTTCTTCCAAAGAGGCATACCATTTTTTGCCAAATTTCCTTATAAGGGCCTCCTTAACAAATTTATATATGGGCACCTGTAGCTCCTTGCCCAAGCTACAGGCCGGATCGCAGATTTCCCATTTGTGGTAGTTAACGGCCGTAAACTGGGAATACTCCCTGATCCTAATGGGATACAGATGACAGGAAAGCGGTTTTTTCCATTTAGTGGCACCTTGATTGTACGCTTCTTCAAGCCCACATTTGGTAATGCCTTCCGGTGAATAGACCACATAGGCGCATTCACTTCCGTTTACCAAGGGGGTTTCCCATTCCCCATCATCACCTTTTACAAAAGCCCCTTCATTTTCTATTACAGCTATACCTTCCTGTCTTAAAAAAGGTTTTACCTTGCTATATATATCCACCAGAATTTCGGTTTCCCTATCCTCCAACGGAGCACCTGCGTCCCCGTCCACACAACAAGCACCCTTACAGGCATTCAGGTTGCACACAAAATCCTTTTCTATGATCTCCTCGGAGACCAAGGTTTTTCCCAATTGGAACATATTATTTCATAATAAGTGGCAAAGATACTTTATTAGCCCTGAAACATTTTAAACTTTCCGTAATAATGAAATGGATATATTTTGTCTGGGGGCCATCCAAAACCACAGATTAAAACGTAAATTTGCCGCGTAATAAAAGTAACCCCGATGCAGTTCAATTTTAAGGAAATAGCCACGGCCAGCATGGTCCTTTTTGCGGTAATCGATATAATCGGCAGTATCCCGGTCATCATAAGCCTTCGCAACAAGGTAGGCCATCTCCAGTCCGGCAAAGCCTCCATTGTGGCGGCATTTATTATGGTTTCCTTTCTGTTCATCGGGGAGGAAATCCTAAAATTGATCGGTATAGATGTCAATTCCTTTGCAGTTGCCGGATCCTTTATTATTTTCTTTTTGGCGATCGAGATGATCTTGGGCATATCCCTGTATAAGGATGATGTTCCGGAAACCGCTTCCATTGTCCCCATTGCCTTTCCCCTTATTGCCGGGGCGGGCACCATTACCACCCTTCTTTCCTTGCGGTCCGAATACCATGTAGAGAATATCATAGTGGCCATAGTGGTCAATATCATCTTTGTATATATCGTTTTAAAATCTTCCAAGAAAATTGAGCGGGTCTTGGGGAAAAATGGCCTTGGGGTTATCAGAAAAGTCTTTGGGGTCATCCTATTGGCCATTGCCGTAAAACTGTTCGCGAGCAATATTAACCAATTATTCTAAAAAATCGTACCTTTTGGTTTTCATGGAAAGCAAAGATTTCGACCGATCCACGAGGACTTTTACGGCCAATAATCCATCACTTTGTAACCTCAGAAAGTGAGCCATAAAATATTTACCATTATGAACAGAATAGTCGCCTTGATACTTATTTTTATTGCCATAGCGTTGATCGCCTACAACGTTACCCTGATCGATTTTGAAGCTCCCTTGGCGGGCGATAGCATCATTGCCATTATCGGCATAGTGGCCTCACTTTGTGCCGTTGTCCTATTATTGATCTTTATGGCTTCCAAAAAGATCCAAAAAAAAGTGGAGGAAAATTAATCCCGCTCCTTAAAAACCGGTTGTTTTGGGATTTTTATATTGGTGCTGTCCAGTTCCATTACTTTCTCCAACATACTATCGCCTCCGGCCTTTATTTTGGAATAAATATTGGAATCAAATAACTGCTCCGCCAAAGAGGCCTTTAAGTACAGCTTTATTTTTTCCTGCATGTCATAGTAGCCCAGACGAAGGTTCTTAACTATAAAAGATCTTTCTGCATAATTGATGAACTCTTCAAAAAGAAGATCATCCACTTTGTATTCCCGGACAAATGTGGCTTTGTCAAAATGGGCGTACCTATTTCGATCCCTTTCCAGGTGTTCAAAGATAAACCTGGAAATGAAGCCCGAGCCTTCCAATGACTCCACCGCTTCCAGTTCATTAGATCCAATGGGTACAAAGACATCCGGAATAATACCGCCACCCCCGTAGACCAGCTTGCCCTTTGGTGTTCTAAAAGTAAGGGAATCGGCTACCTTTATACTGTCCACGGACATCAGTTCCCCATTGTGGTACCGATCCGTAAACTTTTGGTAATAATCCTTGGTACCGTTTGTATAGTCCTTTTGGATGGATCTTCCCGTGGGGGTATAATACCGTGAAATGGTAAGTCTTACCGCAGAGCCGTCCCCCAATTCCATTTCCCGCTGCACCAATCCCTTTCCAAAAGATCGACGGCCTACGATGGTGCCAAGATCGTTGTCCTGTAACGCTCCGGCAATGATTTCGCTTGCTGAGGCGGAACGTTCATTGATCAGTACATAAATAGGCCTGTTTTCAAAATCGCCCTTTTTGGTAGCAAACGACTTATCGATCCTCCCTTTTTTATTTTTGGTGAACAGTATCAGCTTTCCATCGGACAGGAACTCGTCGGCAATCTGCTCGGCTATTCCCATGTATCCCCCTGGATTGTCCCTAAGATCCAAGATGAGTTTGGTGGCGCCCTGCTTTTGAAGGGCGGTAAGGGCGGTCTTAAACTCCCTGTAAGAGGATTCTGCAAAACGGTTCAACTTGATGTAACCCATATCGGAAGTGAGCATATAATGGGCATCGACACTTTTTATGGGCACAACATCCCTTTTTACGGTTACTTGGAAGGTCTTATTCTCTTTTTTCCTTAAAATGGTAAGTTTTACCGAAGATCCTTCCTTTCCCTTAAGTTTGTGCACAATGTCATCATTGGGAAGATCCTTTCCATAAAGGGTATCCCCGTCGGCGATCAAGATCCGGTCCCCGGCCTGAAGTCCCTTTCGGTCGCTGGGCCCGCCTTCCACCGTACGGGTCACGGCTATGGTATCCCGGTACATATAGAAATTTACCCCGATACCCACAAAATCGCCTTTCATGTTTTCCGATACCTTTTCCATCTCAGATTTGGGAATATATACCGAATGGGGGTCCAGTTTATCCAAAATATTGTTAACGGTAACATCTACGATACTATCGGTATTTACATCGTCTACATATTCATAGTCGATATAATCGATCAATCTGTTGAGCTTGTCCTTTTTTGAATTGGTGGTAAACAATCTTTCCGGGGAATCGTTAAAGTCCAACTTCCCCCCGATCAAAATCCCTATGGCCAGTGCCAGTGCGATCACCGCCGGCCAAATATAGTTGTATCTACTTTTCACCTGTTCTTATTTTAGTATCAGGGACAGCGATCGGTTCGGCGATCGAAACCGGCATATGTAGCACTGCCACCCCTGCCTTCCTTAAAAACTGTAGCCCCGAGTCGTCCTTATAGGCCGTCTGGTAAACCACCCTTTTAATGCCTGACTGATGGATTAGCTTACTGCATTCCCTACAGGGCGAAAGGGTAATGTAAAGTGTGGCCCCTTCACAGGACTGGGTAGATGCCGCAACCTTGGATATCGCGTTTGCCTCGGCGTGCAGCACGTACCATTTTGTAGTCCCTTCCTCATCCTCACAGGTATTTTCAAATCCTGTGGGCGTTCCATTGTACCCATCGGAGATGATCATTCTGTCCCTAACGATGATGGCCCCTACTTGTTTGCGCTTACAATATGATAATTTCCCCCATTCCCGAGCCATACGCAAGTAGGCCTCATCATATTTTCTTTGTTTGCTCTCTTCCATCATTTTACTATTATCCATACACCCCAAAACATACTGGAAAATTAATACTAATATACCCGCTTTGGGGCACCTTTACAACAGTAGCTCCATAATAATCGAAAACTACCATGGATAGGTGTTGGCCAACATGGGCAGCACTATCAATATAATAGCAATCGCGGCTATGGTGACAAAAATCCATTTCTTGATCTTAACAATGGACACGGCCAAATAAGAAAGTAGCAACACACCGATTATTATCAGAATCTGTGACAGCTCTATCCCCGTGGCAAATCCCAAAAGTGGCACAAGCTTCCGTTCCTCCCCTGCCATCAGCATCTTAAAATAGTTTGAAAATCCAAATCCATGGATCAATCCAAAAAAGGCCGTAGCCACCAAATGCGGGGCGATCCTCCTCTGTTCAAATTCCTTACGGGCATAGAAAAGATCGAAGGCGGCAGTGAACAAAATGGTGACGGGAATCAAAAACTCTATCAGCGCAACGTTTACCGTAAGCACCTTATAGGCCGAAAGGGCCAATGAAAGGCAATGGGCAATTGTAAAGACAGTGGCCAACAACAATACCTTCTTCCAGCTCCTGAAAGTAAAGGGAACCGCTAGGGCCGAAAGGAACAGGATATGATCATATGCCGAAAGATCTAACACGTGGTCCAGGCCCATTTGGATGTAAAACCAGAAAGTTTCCATAATCTTCAGTAAAATCTAATTAACAAACGATCGACAATTCCATTGGTATTCCAAAAGCAGGAACTTAAAGCCCCCTTTCCCTTTGAATGGTCTCATAGGCTTTCTGGACCTCCTTAAATTTTTCTTCGGCCCCTTTTTTAATGGCCTCATTCTGGGTATTCACCCTATCGGGATGGTATTTTTTTGCCATGGTACGGTATGCCTTTTTAACGTCCTCGTCCGTAGCCGTCCTATCTATCTCCAAAATTTTATAGGCAGTATCCGCCGATTTGACAAACATGGCCATTATGCTGTCAAAATCTACCGAGCCCACTTTTAGGTAAGAGGCAATTTCCTTTATTTTCTCGATTTCCAAGGGGCTGATGCTTCCATCCGCTCCTGCGATGCCAAAGAGGAAATGTAACAACTGTAGCCTAACCTCGTATCTGGTGCGCTGGTTCAGGAATTCGCATATATTCTGTGCGGATATCTCCCTTTTTTTAATGACCTCGTTAAAGGTCCTAAAGATGGCATTGGCCCTTTCCTTCCCATATGCCCCCACAAAATATTGTCTAACATAGTCCAGTTCACGTTGACTGACGTTTCCATCGGCCTTGATGACCAGGGAGCAGAGCGAGAGCAAGTGCAGTTCGAAATCGGCCGGCGACACCCTTTCCGACGCCCCACTGAAAATAGTACGCGCCCTACTGTCACCACTGGTCATGCTATCTATAAAACTCCCCAATAAAAATCCAACGATGGCCCCGGGAAAACGGAGAAAAAAATATCCCAGAATGGCAGCGAACCATTTAATCATATCCAAAACAAATTTTGCCAAAGATATCATTTTAACCGCTAAATGAACAGCCAAGGAAACGTTAAGTCGTTCTGCATAAGTGCCACAAATTGGTTACCTTTGTAAAATATCTAAATCATTAAAAATTAGACTATGTATCCTGCAGAATTAGTTAAACCAATGAGAGATGATCTGGCCTCCGCCGGATTTGAAGAATTATATACCGCTGAAGCTGTTGAAACGGCCATCAACCAAGAGGGAGTGACCCTGGTAGTGGTCAACTCCGTTTGTGGCTGTGCAGCTGCCAATGCAAGGCCAGCGGCCAAAATGAGCCTAAGGGGCGCCAAAAAACCCGACCATCTGGTTACGGTTTTTGCGGGCGTGGATACCGAGGCCGTGAATGCGGCAAGGGGCCTTATGGTTCCATTTCCCCCATCATCGCCCAGTATGGCACTTTTTAAGAATGGGGAATTGGTACATATGATCGAACGCCATCACATTGAAGGAAGGCCCGCCGAAATGATCGCGGAAAATTTGATGGAAGCCTATAACGAATTCTGTTGATTCGAGGAAAAATCACGCCGGCAAGATTATAGGAGTAGACTTTTGGGGATTTTGAAAACCAAAGTTTTCCCCTTAAACGACAAAAATGTGTACGGACCGATAAAAATCCTTCCACATAAAAAATAAAAAGGGAAAACATGGCGTACATGGTTTCCCTTTTTATTTTTGTAACATGCAAAAACTTTTGGCCTATCCCCTTTCCATCCTGTACCAGATATCATTTGGGCTCACCCTGTTGATATTCCATCCCATCCAATGGATTTCCTATAATCTTTTCGGGTACAGCGCCTTAAAAAGAAGTGTAAGCCTTTTGAACCTGACGCTGATTCGCTGTACCCATATTCTCGGTACTACCTACACCTTTACCAATGTATATAAACTTCCAACGGATAGACCATTGATCATTGTGGCCAACCACCAGAGCCTTCATGATATCCCCCCATTAATTTGGTATTTCAGGAAACACCATCCAAAATTTGTGAGCAAAAAAGAACTGGGCAAGGGCATTCCCAGTGTATCGTTCAACCTAAGACATGGAGGCTCGGTGCTGATCGATAGAAAAGACAGCAGGCAGGCCCTAGGCGAAATTGCCAAACTGGGAAAATACATAGAGGCCACAAAGCGGAGTGCGGTAATCTTTCCAGAAGGCACCCGTAGCAAAACCGGGCACCCTAAAAAGTTCCAGGTCACAGGTCTTAAAATATTGATGAAACATGCTCCCAGTGCCGTAGTGGTCCCCATAACCATAAACAACTCTTGGAAACTTCTGCGATACGGTAAATTTCCAAATGGAATCGGCACCCATATGACCTTACAAGTGCATGGCCCCATGACAATTGGCGGGGATGCGGACGGATTGATCGCCAACGTGGAAGAAAAGATCGTTTCAGGATTAAACTCATTTAAATGACCGATACGGAACTTATAGAAGAGACGATCGCCTTTGTGCGGGAAACCTTAAAGGGTGCCGAGGGAGGGCACGACTGGTTCCATATACAACGGGTCTTTAAAAATACCCTGCGCATTGCCAAGGATGAAGAGGTAGACCTATTGGTGGTAAGCCTGGGAGCGCTACTGCACGATATTGCAGATTCCAAATTCCACGGGGGGGATGAGGAATTGGGACCTGCCATGACCGCCAACTTCTTAAATTCGTTGCAAGTAGCTCCCGAAGTGGTGGCACACGTTGTAAACATCGTTAAATACATTTCCTATAAATCCAGTCTGGATACAACGGGCGAAATTTTCTTTTCCCAAGAACTGGCAGTGGTACGGGATGCGGACCGTCTGGATGCAATGGGGGCTGTTGGAATTGCCAGAGCGTTCAACTACGGGGGATATAAAAATAGGGAACTCCACAATCCGGACATCCCTCCCAATCCGAAAATGACCAAAACCCAATACAAAAACTCCCAAGGTCCCACTATAAACCATTTTTACGAAAAGCTGCTGTTGTTAAAAGATAGGATGCATACGGAAAGCGGAAAAAAACTTGCGGAGGCAAGGCATGTATTTATGTTGGATTATTTGAAACAATTTTACGGGGAATGGAACGGCGACCTCTAAAATTGGGGATTTGATCAAAAGCCCCATGAAAAATTAGCAGATCCATATTTCCAGCTTTATTTTTTTTGTAACTTCCAACGGAAATATACAATCCAATTTATAAATGCAAAGAAGAAAATTTATTCAGAACGTAGCGGCGACTTCCGCCGCTTTCTCCATTGTACCCAGTTTTGTATTGGGCAAAAACCATGTTCCGCCAAGTGATACGCTCTATGTGGCAGCATTTGGCGTTGGAGGTAGGGGCGCACAGGTAATGACGGGCCTAATGGCCACCGAAAAAGTGAAATTTGTGGCACTATGCGATGTGGACGACCGCAGGGCCCAGGAAAGTTACGCCCTTTATCCAAATGCGAAACGGTACAAGGATTATAGAAAGGTCTATGACAAGCACCTGAAGGATATAGATGCCATAATGGTGGCCACTCCCGACCATACCCATGCGACGATCTCCCTCCCTTTTATGAGGGCAAAGAAACATGCCTATGTGGAAAAACCGCTTACGCACAATATCAATGAAGCGCGTATAATGACCCAAGTGGCCAAGGAGAACGGTATCGTTACCCAAATGGGAAACCAAGGTGCCTCCAGTGATGGAAGCAGGCAGGCCAAGGAATGGATCGCTTCGGGCGTCATCGGACAAATAGAAAAAGTGGATTGTTGGACCAACCGTCCGGTGTGGCCCCAAGGAGTCCAGATCCCGGTCGGAAAAGAACCCATACCAAAGGAGCTGGACTGGGACCTTTGGCTGGGCCCTGCATCGATGCGGGATTACAATTCCGCCTATCTTCCCTTTAAGTGGAGGGGATGGTGGGATTTTGGCACCGGAGCATTGGGCGATATGGGCTGCCATATTATGGAGACCCCTTTCAGCACCTTGGACTTGGGATATCCCACCGAAGCCGAGGCCAGTTGCACCACCGTATGGGTAGGGGATTTTGTGGAAGCGGATTACAGCGCCTCCTGTCCACCTTCTTCCGTCGTCCGCCTAAAGTTCAATACCGAGACCCATGGAGATATAGCGCTGAACTGGTATGACGGCGGACTCAAACCAGATCTTCCGGATGAACTAAAAGACGGGGAAACCATTGGTGACAGTGGTGGAGGAACCATCTTTTATGGGACCAAGGGAATTTTGGTATGTGATACCTATTCCAGAAACGCCCGCTTGTTGCCTTCCGATAAAATGGTGGGCTTTACCCCGCCTGCCCCCACCCTTAAAAGAATAGAGGGAAGTACGGAGGGCCATCAGCGAAATTGGGTGGAAGGATGCCTTACGGGTACGGAAACTTCCTCCAACTTTGCCAAGTCGGGACCATTGACTGAAGCAGTGCTGATGGGGAACTTGGCCATAAAGGCCTATCAGTACAAAGAACTCAAAGAAGGCAAACAAATAGGAGACTGGGAACCGTTCGACTATCCCGGAAGACGCAAAATTTTGTGGGACGGGGCCAATATGCGCGTCACCAACTACGAAAAGGCAAATGAATGGGTTAAGGGCAACTACCGTCAAGGATGGGAGCTATAATGACCTGATCGAAATGAAAAAAGCCCGTCAATGATTTATAATGACGGGCTTTTTTACATCCTTACAATACCTTTCCCGCTAAATATTTTTGTACTTCGTAAACATTGATGCTCTTATTGAATTTTTTGCTGACACTTGGAATATCCTCACTGGAAATCCAAATCTTAAGCTCGGCATCAAGATCAAATATACCAGCGGTTTCCAGTGAAAATCTGGAAATGCTCTTGTAGGGAAGGGACAGGAAAGACGTTTTACTTCCGGTAATCCCTTGGACATCGATCAGTATCAATCTTTTGTTGGTGAACATAAAAACGTCCCTAAAAAGGGTAAAACCCAATTCAACCTGTTCATGGTCCGTTAGAAGCATCCCATATTTGTCGTTCAGCTTTTCCGAAGAAATCCCACTTGCATTGCCCAGAAGTTTATTAAAAAGTCCCATATTAACTCCATTTAAAGTTTCCAAAAATTAAGATATAGGTTTTTTTTCAATAAACGGGCCGGTTTAACATAATGCCGGCCTTAACGAAGTCCGTCACCATAACTTGGGCTTCTATGGCGAAATATGGGCTCTACAAATGGTTTTATGGGAACAAACTCATTTGTCCGTGACCATCGCCGCACATTCCCGCCTTAACCGCTTCATAGAGGGAATGGTTTAAGGGAGGAAATACCCGGTCCTTAAAATAGGTGCGCCGTGCCAGCCGTACCATGTCGTTTATCTGTTGAGCAATTACCCCTTCCCCCCGTTGTCGGGTTCCAAATCTACTATCGTTCAGGGAACCTCCATGGCATTCCGCAATCTGATGCAGCACCTTTTCAGCCCTGTCCGGAAGGGCCTTGTGAATCCATTCGGTAAAAATCTGTCCAATGGCACCGTTCAAACGCACTACAGTATGACCAAAAGACAATGCCCCATTGGTCGCTACGGCCTTGGCCAATTGAAGGATCTCATGGCTATTGATTCCTGGAATTATAGGTGCCAACATGGCATTTACGGGCACATTATTGGCGGATAAAATTCTAATGGTCTCCAATCGCTTCTTAATGGTGGCAGTTCTGGGTTCCAAAATCCGGCGAGTTTCTTCCGATAGCGAGGTTATGGATATATTGACCCCTATAAGATGCTGGGCCGCGAGTTGGACAAGAATGTCAAGATCCCTAAGGATCAATGAATTTTTGGTAATGATACCAACAGGATGCCGGTATTTCAGAAATAGCTCCAGACAGGCCCTTGTAATCTTAAACTTTTGTTCCGCTGGCTGATAACAGTCCGTATTGCCCGACAGCACAATGGTCTTTGCTACCCATTTTTTCCTTTTTAGGATCTCTTCCAAAAGACGCGGCGCATCCTGCTTAATAAGGATCACCCTTTCAAAATCCAACCCTGCGCCAAAACCCCAATATTCATGTGAATTACGGGCATAACAGTAAATACACCCATGTTCACAGCCCTGATACGGATTCATGGAATACTGCATCCCCACATCAGGACTGTCGACCTTATTTACGATGGTTTTTGGAAATACCGGAACGTATCGCGTCCTGTTGCTCTCAAACTCTTCCCCCTCCAATCGGCAAAATTCCAGAAAATCATCCCTATGCTCGTGGACATTGGACAGGAACCTATTGGGTACGTTGGCCTGTGCTCCCCTTCCCTTCAAATAATCATTTTTCATAGATATTGGAATATATCCAAATTTATGGATATATTCCAATAATAAAAAATAGCAGCTTGTACCAGTTTAACACCTATTGTTGATAATTGATCCCAAAGGTGTCGCCCTAAAAGGGACAATGCATCCTAAATCCCTTAATACCATTTTAGTTCGGATCGAAGTCGATCCGCACCAACTGTTTCTTGGAGCCCCTTTTGGCGTAGAACAGCATGTTGTTGCCCTTGGGATCGTGCAAGGGTATGGATACCATCAAGGGCAATCGCGCCTCTTGGTCGTCAAGCACCTTTTCATAGTGCATATTGCCCTCGGCATCCAGTTCAATAAGAAAAACGTTCCTGTTCCTGCTATAACCTTGCCTAAAGATGATTCGGTCATTTCCCAGTTGCTGCGGGTTTTCACTAGCGGTACTGATAAAAAAATAAGTCTTGTCGCCCAAGGTAAGGGAACTATAAGAGGCATAGGCCGCATCATTTTGGGTCACTTCCGATTTGTTAATGTTCCTCACCCAGCGCATTTCTCCTGAGGCATCCAATTTAGCACTTACAATATCATTGTAATGGTACCTATCTATATGCAGCCTTGATCCGCTGACATCCTGTTGCACACTTGAGGTGACAAAATATTCCTCTGCATTATAAAGTATCTCCTTATTGGCAGTTATGCCCACACTTTTAAACACCAGGTTTTTAATGTCCCTATCATCTTCCTTACCAAATTTGTCGGTCATGAACTGTTGTGAAAATGGGTGGTATTTTTTGGATATGATCTCCAGGGAGGAGGGATTTAGTTCAAAATAGGCAAGCCCATTGTAGCGGTTGTCCTTTCGGTCGGCATAAAAGCCCACAAAAAGGAGCCGCCCATCCATTAAAATGGGTTTTAGGGCCTCGGAATATTTGTCGTTTTCATCAAAGGTCTGCGTTTTTGAACCGTCGACGGAAATGTTCAGAACTTCATATTGGAATTTGCGGTCGGTAATGGCGAACCGTTTCTTTTTGTAGTAGGCCTTCCCGATAAGATAGAGATCCTTAAGATCATCCGATACCACCATATCCTCAAAAGCATAGTTTTTTTCCTCGATTTCCGCGGAAAAATCCAGTTCCTTCAACCGCTCCCCCTTATCGTTGAACAGGTGGATAAAGTGCCGGTTGTCCTTTCCCTTCTTAAAATGGGCGCTAACCGCAAATGCAGTTCTTTCCGGGTTAAAGAATACGGAAGTGGTAAATCCCGATGAGAAGTTCCGGTTATAATAGTTCTTGTCCAACGGACTCTCCACTGGGGCAGAGGGGATGGTGAGAACTACCTGTCTCTCAAAATCCATAGCGGAAAGATCGCTTCTGTGAAGGGTATAATCATATGAACCCGACTGTTGGTTATATTCAAGGAACAGTAAATTCAACTTACCGTTTATAAGATACCCATTCACAAGATCGACGTCCATAATTTTATAGTTGTACTCCGAGACCAGTTCCAGATTTTTATTATAGTGCTCCAAAAAGTAACCTTTAGGTTTAAGAATGAGCCCTGTATAATAAGATCTTACCAAAATGGATCCCCCTTGGCCGTCCGGGATTATGGTCAAAAGATTGGAATATTTATATCGGTCGTTATATTTTTCCCCAAATGCGTAGGAAATCGGCATCTCTTGACTTTTTAACAATAAAAAAGTGGCCAATAAAAGGAGCGTACTGATCTTGGTCTTCATAAAAGAATGGTTGGCGGCGGTTATTCTCCCGGAAAATCGGCCTTTCGTTTTTCTAGGAAGGCAGTGGTCCCTTCTTTAAAATCGGCCGTACCAAAACACTTTCCAAAAGCTTTGATCTCCATTTGATAACCGTCCATATCATTTCTAAAACCAGCATTTACCGCTTTTATTGCATAGGAAATGGCAACTGGGGAATTATTCGATATCCTGCGCGCAAGGTTTTCACAAAGGGGCAATAATTCCTCTTGTGGAACCACGTAGTTTACCAGACCGTGCGCAAGGGCCTTCTGGGCATCGATCATGGCCGCCGTGGCGATCATTTCCAACGCAATTCCCTTGCCCACTAGTTGGGGCAACCGCTGTGTTCCCCCATATCCTGGAATGACCCCTAGGGAAACCTCGGGAAGTCCCATTTTTGCATTTTCACTGGCGACCCTAATATGGCAGGCCATCGCCAATTCCAATCCCCCGCCCAATGCAAATCCGTTTATGGCGGCAATTACAGGGGTGGAGAGGTTCTCCAAGAACGTGAAAAGGCGCTCCTGCCCCTTGGCCGACAGTTTTGTCCCTTGCTTTTCGCTGAAATGCGCAAATTCCGCTATGTCCGCCCCGGCCACAAAAGCCTTGTCCCCACTGCCTGTAATAACGATACATTTAATGGTGGGGTCTTTGTCCAATTTCTTTAGTACCTGGTGAAGTTCCGAAATGGTCTCCATATTAAGGGCATTCAGTTTGGTGGGTCGGTCGACTGTCACCAAGGCCATGTTATCCCTTTCTGCGATCACAATATTGTTATATGCCATTCTTGTTCTTAATAATGTTACACGTGAATTTTTAAAATTTATTAAGTGAGAAATTATGTTTCCTTAGGGAATTTAATGGTGAAGACGGTCCCTTTCCCCCGTTTGGAGCTAAAGTCGATACTGCCTCCATAATTTTCCACAATGTTCTTTACCATACCCAGCCCAAGGCCCATACCACTGGTCTTGGTGGTGAATTTGGGTTCAAAGATCCTATGTCTTAGGGGTTCGTCTATGCCAAGGCCATTATCCGCCACCAATATTTTCACAAAATCCCCCTCAGAGGCCACCGAGACCAAAATTTTCGGGGTGGTGGAATCGGGAATGGCCTGCATCGCATTTTTCACCAAGTTGGTAATGACACGGATCAACTGTGTACGGTCTAATTTGGCAATAATCTCAGGTTTATCGGATGTAAAATGTATATACTCCTCATTAAATATTTCAACTGCCAATTTTACTATTTGGACAACGTTCAATGTTTCGTTCTGCTGGGCGGGCATATGTGCAAAACTGGAAAAGGCCGAGGCAATATTGCTGAGCGTATCTATCTGTTGGATAATGGTCTTGGAAAAGTCGTCCACTTTATTGCGTATCTCGGGATCGGCGGGATCAAATTTGCGCTCAAAGCTCTGTACGTTGAGACGCATGGGCGTTAACGGATTCTTGATCTCGTGCGCCACCTGCTTCGCCATTTCCCGCCACGCCTGTTCCCGTTCACTGCGCGCCAGCTTTTCGGCGCTCAGTTCCAGTTCATCGATCATAGCATTATATGAACTGATCAATTTACCTATTTCCTCTGTTGGATTATCCACCAAGATCTTTTCGTTCCTGTTGGTGAAATTGGTCTGGTTTAGCCTATCCGAGATGGTCTTCAGCGACCGGGTGATGTATTTGGAAATAAAATAGGCCAGCGCAACGGCTATGAACAGCATAAAGATATAAACGCCCGACAATCGCATCAACAACTCCCTCAGTTCCATATCATAAAAGGAATTGTCCTCAAAATAGGGAAGGTTCAGTATACCGATCGGCTTAAATCGATTATCGGTAATGTAGGTATAGGACGCTTGGTACTGATAGCCTGCGGTCGCCTTTTCCTCCACATACCTTTCATTTACACTGGACGCCAACCTTTGCAGGACTTCCGGATGCAGGCAACTGGAAATGGAATCGTTCTCAAATTTCGGCCTACTGCTTTTGATGAGCTGCCCGTCCAGATCATAAATATTAAAGTTTACGTTCTGGACATCGGCGATCTGATAGATCTCGTCCCGAAAGATCAAATGTAGGTTTTCCGAATTAACGGGATAGGTGGTCCGCTGAAGGGTGTAGACGATACTTTGTTTGATCTGCTCTTCTTTCCGTTCAAGACGATCCGTATGGTAGTCCCTAGATTGCTCACTGTACTGGTATATGGTAACCCCCGCTATTAAGACCGATGCCAAAAGCACCAATAATATCATAGCGATAAAAATTCTGGAACGCAATGACAGCTTTGTGAACAAGAAAAATCGATTTTAACACTAAAGATAGCAATTATTGCGCCAAAACGCCGCTATTGTTTACCGGTCAACATTTTTGACAGTTCGTTTCCGGATCCGTTTGTACAATCTGATTCCCAGCATAAGCAGTATTCCCAATAGTAGTAGACCGATCAGGCCAAAGATCCAGCTGAAAGTATTTTTAAGGATTACGAGGAATATAATTGCAAAGAGGATAAGGGTAGCGCCTTCGTTCCAGATCCTCATAAAATTGGAGGTCAGTTTGCAGCGGTCTTCCTGAAGTTGCTTAAAAATAACATGCGTCCTTAAATGGTATATGATCAAAAGAAACACAAATCCCAATTTCAACTGCATCCATGTCTGCTCCAGCCAAAATGGCCTCAAAATCAAAAGCCAAATGGCAAATACGATTGTCAGCACGGCCGAAGGCCAAGTAATGATATACCACAATCGTTTGGCCATTACCTTAAACTGTTGCGATAATATCCCTCTATCCGGCGAAGGCTTGTCCAAAGCTTCAATATGGTAGATGAACAACCTGGGAATATAGAACAGCCCTGCAAACCAAGTAACAACGAATATGAGATGAAGTGATTTTATATAGAGATAATAATCCTGCATTGCCAGTTCCTTAGAGAGTGTTCCATCTTCCAAAGATACCCAAAAGGGGTGTCATCCCCAATCCATATTCCCGTTTAATATCCCATTGGTATGGCCCCTATGCCCGCTGCCCATAGTTCCTTGTTGAAATTTGGAATTTCCAGTTCGATAAAGGCAATGCCCCGTTCCCTTAAAACGTTCCACTTGGCATCCAAGGTAATCCTGCGGTCACGGGAAGGCTGGTTAAGTCGCTGTATGTCGCTGCTTGTCTGGTTCATCAGGAAAAGATATTCTGCCGAGAAGCGGTTGGGGAAGTTTTCCACATCATCGTACGCCTTGGACTTTCGTTGTACCATTTCATTGTCCCATGCCTCCAGTTCCCCTAACAATTTTTGCCCCTTTTCCTGTAATGGTCCTTTTGGTAGGTCCGCTATGATCGTCCTTATCCGATTTTTCATCTTAAAGAGACGGTTTACCATTTGGTGCATTTCCGTCAGGTTCCCTTCCATCTCCTTCATAAATACATCAAAGGTTTCATACTGACCCGGATCGGTGGCATAGGAGGGGACCTCCAAAATGGTGCATCGTTCCGAGACGGTCTGTTCCGGTGTGATCAACCGCAGCGTGTAACTGCCGGGTGGAACCATATGCCCCCTAAAGTCGGCCTCTATATAAACATCTGGAATTCCCGGTAATGTTTCCGTCCTCAAATCCCAAACAAAACGGTTCAGGCCCTCATTTTTGCCAATAACGGGAGCAGGGGGCGGAGCTCCCCCGTATTCCCTGTACGTAGTGTCCTTTTCAGAGCCAAACCGATTTACTACATTCCCGTTGGCGTCCAAAATCTCAAGGCTTATCCGAAGGCTATCGGCCAGTTTCGGCAGTTCATAATATACCACCAGTCCATTTGCGGGGTTTACTCCGTTAAAAGGATCAGTACCGTCAAATCCCTCCGAATTTTCACTAAGGGGGCTCCCCCAAGATCCGTTCAGTGCTTGGGAGGGTTTTAGTAGTCTGACACCTTTTTTGGAAGTATCGTACTGTTGCAGGGCGTTTAAATCGTCCAAGATCCAGAAAGACCTTCCCGAAGTGGCCACGATTAAATTGCCTTGATGGATCATAAGATCTGTAATGGGCGTTATCGGCAAATTAAGTTGAAAGGACTGCCAAGCTTTTCCTCCATCGTAGGAAATGTACATTCCCTTTTCCGTACCTGCGTACAGTAAGTCCTTGCGGGCGGGATCTTCACGGACCACCCTGGTAAAACTACCATAGGGAATACCGGAACTTATGTTCGTCCAGTTTTTCCCGTAGTCGGTGGTCTTAAAAAGCGCCGGGACATAATCGTTAAATTTATATCGGGTCGTTGCCAAATAGGCCGTAGCGGGGTCATGGGGCGAAACCTCTATAGCGTTCACCAGAGATTCCCCCAGTCCTTTAGGGGTTACATTCTCCCAGCTTCCCCCGCCATTTTTGGTGATATGCACAAATCCGTCATCGCTCCCCGTCCAAAAAACCCCTTTTTCGTGGGGCGATTCAACCATATAGGCAATAGTGCCATAATTTTCCGCCCCTACTGCCTCATTGGTATAGGGCCCCCCTCCCTTTCCTTGTTTTTCGTCCATGTTCCTCGTAAGATCGGGCGACACCTCCTCCCACGTAATGCCCATATCGCGGGTGCGCAGTACCAATTGTGCACAATGATAATAGGTGCCAGGTTCGTGCTTGGACCCAATAATAGGGGCGTTCCAGTTAAAAAGGTATTCCATATCGCGCGCCTCCCTTCCAAGGTATTGATGAGGGGCGGCCATGATCTTTGTGGAGGCTTTGGACTGCATGTCCAAGACTTCTATGGTTCCCAAATAACTCCCGCCCAATACATACCGTGGGTCGTTCGGATCAAAAGCCAAAAAAGCACTTTCCCCTCCTGCCGAATAGGTCCAGTCCTGTTCCGTGATCTCCCCCCTTCCCAAGGACATATTCGCAATTTTCAGAGAGGTATTATCCTGTTGTCCCCCATAAATATTATAAGGAAAAAGACTATCCACCGCAATCCGATACATTTGCGCCGTTGGCATATTGTTCTGTTGGGACCATGTTTTTCCATAATCGAAGGTAATGGCCGCCCCCCCATCATCGGCGATCACCATATTCTTGGAATTGGAGGGATTTATCCACAGGTCGTGGTAGTCCCCATGGGTGCCGGACAATGTCTCCCATGTACTACCGCCATCTATGGACCTCAGCGCGGGGGCACTGAGCACATATACCGTATTCTCGTCCAAGGGATCTGCAAACACCTCTGTATAGTACCAGGCCCTCTGAACCAAGCGATGATCCCCACTTATCCTTTCCCAAGAGCTGCCCGCATTTTCGGAAACGAACAGCCCTCCCTGTTCCTTATTGGAATCACTTTCCACCACTGCATATACCTTATTGGAATTTGCAGGGCTTACACTGATCGCCATTTTGCCCAATTCCGTTGGAAGGCCTTTGTGTATCTTGAACCAACTATTGCCCCCATCCGTGGATTTGTAAAGGCCGCTTCCTTCACCCCCGCTGATCACCTTGTTTGGCAACCGCTGGTGTTCCCACATGGCAGCATACAGGATTTCAGGAAAATTGGGGTCCATGGATAGTTCGGCGCAGCCTGTAAGTTCATTTACAAAAAGAACGTTTTTCCACGTCTCCCCCCCATCGACCGATTTATAAATGCCCCTGTCCTTATTGGGCCCATATAAGGCGCCCTGTGCGGCAACCAACAAAATATTGGGATCTTTGGGATGGATCACGATCCGGGATATATGTTGGGTACCTTCCAGTCCCATTTTTTTCCATGTCCTTCCGGCATCAAGCGATTTGTAGACCCCGTCCCCATATGAGGTCATAACACCGCGTGGGGCATGTTCCCCCATACCACAGTAAACAATATTGGGGTCAGAAGCGGCAACCGAGACGGCCCCAACGGAGCCCATACCAAAAAATCCGTCCGAAATATTATCCCATTGTTGTCCCCCGTTCGCCGTCTTCCACAATCCACCTCCCGTTGTACCCATATAATAGGTAAGGGGATCGCCCACGACCCCGGAAGCGGAAACCGATCTCCCTCCCCGGAAGGGGCCGATGTTCCTAAATTTCATTGGCTGAAAATAGGAGTCCACGCTTTGACCAAGCGCTTTCATAATGGGCAGCAAACAAATGAATAAAAAAAGAAGCTTTTTCATGGCAGGTGGTCGGTTAAAGATCGTCGTTGGAAAAACGCATATTGTTACATTTGGGGATATCTATTCCAAGAAGAGATAGTTCAGGTTCAACTTGTTAAAAGCCTTATTGAATTCGCCTATCTCCTTATCCACCAACGTATCGAATACCTGTAATTCCTTCTCGATGGCCATGGTAAGTTCCTTCTTGACAGCTTTATCCTGCTCTGTGGGAGCAAAATCGTCCATGGTTACCAAACTGTTCAGATGCCCTAATTTATTGGTGAGCCTGATTGGAAAGTTAAGTGGATCCTGCCCACTTTTGTTCTGGGTCTGATAAAGGGCCTTTTCGATCCGTTCAAAATCATCCTTCATCTTTGTTGCCTTTTCCACGAGTTCCTTGGTAGCTTCGTTCTCCTTGTACTGTTTGGAAAAGCTTTCCAACTGCAAACTGATCTTCCTAATTTTCTTAATGGATTGATGGGCCCTGTCCACTGTCTTGTTAACGGCCTCCACAAATTCATATTGTTCCTTCATATCGTCCACGTTCGCCTCTGCCCTTGGATCTGCCAAGATGTTAAACTGCTCGGACAGTACCGATCCATTAACATTTAAATGGACCTTATATTGTCCTGGAACCGCCTTGGGACCGTCCAAATTTGCCCACCAAAGAATCATTCCGTCCAATTTTTCGGCCCCCTTGCCCCTAGTGTTCCATACAAAGGTATTCCCTCCTTTTTTTACCTCTAGTTTGTTTTCTTTTTTCTTTGAGGAAGTGCTGAAATTTCCGAGTGTATCCCCTGCCACGGAAGTAAATGTAAGTGATATGCTATCTTTTTCCTCTAATTGGGGCAAATAGAAATGTGCAATGACCCCATTTGCGTGGTTTTGGCCCGCCAATTTGGAAGGGGTTCTTGCCGTTCCTCCTTTGGTCCTGTAGGAATCCTTTGGTTTAAATAGGATGGGCTCCCCTACTTTTTTGTTGTCGTCCAACTGATGCAGTACCCCAAGGTCATCAATGATCCAGATACTGCGGCCCTGAGTGGCAACGATCAGGTTATTGTCCTTTATCGCCAGATCGGTGATGGGTACAATGGGCAGGTTTAACTGGAAGGGTTTCCAATTTTCGCCGTTATTAAATGAGATATACATTCCTGTCTCCGTTCCGGCATACAACAGCCCCTTTCTTTTGGGGTCTTCCCTTACCACCCTGGTAAAATGTTCCGATGCAATACCATTGGTGATCTTGGTCCATGTCTTTCCATAATCGGTGGTCTTATAAAGATACGGGGCAAAATCGCCCAGTTTGTACCTTGTTGCGGCCACATAACAGGTGCCTTCATCAAAATTTGAGGGGTCGATACTGTTTACCATGGACCACTCCGGCATGCCGGTAGGGGTCACGTTTTCCCAATTTTGTCCACCATCTTTGGACACGTGGATCAATCCGTCATCACTTCCTACCCAAAGCAGGCCTTCCTTAAGCGGACTTTCATTGGCGGCAAATATGGTGCAATAATACTCCACACTTGTATTGTCCTGGGTAATGGGACCTCCACTGGATCCGAGTTTGGCCGGGTCGTTTCGGGTAAGGTCACCACTTAAAAGCGTCCAACTTTGCCCCTCATTTTCAGTTAGGTGCACATGGTTTGAGAACGTATAAAGTTTTTTGGGATCGTGCCTGCTAAAGAGGATGGGAAAATTCCACTGAAACCGATATTTCATGCCTTCCGCCCCGTAACCCATAGGATTGTCCGGCCAAACATTTATTCCCCTAACGGTGCCGGTTTCATGGTTTACACGGGTAAGGAACCCATCATAACTACCTCCGTAAACCAAATCATCATTGGTAGGATCGACGGCAATATGGGCCGATTCGCCACCTGCGGTCTCCTCCCAGTCATCCTCACCTATACTGTATCCGTCACTGCGGTGCCGTATACGTATGGTGGAATTGTCCTGTTGGGCCGCATATATGCGATATGGAAAATCATTATCGGTCGTAAGTCGGTAGAATTGGGCCGTGGGCTGGTTGTAATAGGTACTCCAGGTTTCCCCGGCATCATAGGATATTTGGGCGCCCCCATCATCGCCAATGATCATCCTATTGGAATCCTCCGGAGCGATCCATAGGTCGTGATGATCGCCATGGGGAGCTTCAAAATCGGTAAAACTTTTACCCCCATCGGTAGATTTATGGTAGTTGACGTTCAGAACATATACCACCTCCTGATCTTCCGTATCTGCATACAATCTGGTGTAGTACCAGGCCCTTTGGCGCAGCTTGCGGTCATCGTTCACCAAAATCCATTTTTTTCCGCCATCGTCGCTTCTATAGAGTCCGCCCTTGGCCTTGTTTTCCACCATTGCCCAAACCCTATTGGAGTTTTTGGGGGAAACGGTCACCCCGATTATTCCAAGGGTATCCTTTGGGAACCCTTCATTGGTGGAGATTTCCGTCCATGTATCGCCACTATCGGTACTTTTCCATACTGCAGAACCTTCCCCTCCGCTGCTCAAGCTATAGGGGGTACGCTGTGCACGCCATGTGGAAGCGTACAGTATTCGGGGGTTATTGGGATCTATAATGAGGTCAACGGCACCGGATTGTGCATTTACAAAAAGGGTCTTCGTCCAGCTCTCGCCACCATCGATACTCTTATAAACGCCCCTATTATCGGAAGGCGCATAAATATTTCCCAGTACCGCGGCATACACAATATTATGGTCCGTTGGGTGAATCCTTATTCTAGGCACATGTCGGCTATCCTTAAGGCCGGACGAAGTCCAGGTCTTTCCCGCATCCTCCGATTTCCAGATACCATATCCAGAGGAGACATTGCCCCTAAGTGTTTTTTCGCCCCCACCTACATAGATCACATTGGGGTCGCTTTTGGCCACTTCCACTGCCCCAATACTGCCCCCGAAATATCCATCGGAGATATTTTCCCATTCCCGGCCCCCATTGGTCGTTTTCCAGACCCCACCACCCGTTGCACCAAAGTAGAACAGATTGGGTTGGCCCGGTACTCCGGTCACAGCGGCCGAGCGGCCACCGCGAAACGGTCCTATCAAACGGTACTCCAAACTGGAATACAGTACTTCTGGATATTTGGCATCAGAATTGGGAGTGTTTTTCCTCTTCTGGGCAGCAAGGGCAAAGGGCAGCAAAAAAACGATCAGCAAGGAAATGCCGATCCTGGTCAAAATTGGTTTCATTTGAGTTGGTCTTTAATTAGTCGCTTAAAAGTATGGATAAAAAGTATTTGTACCGACGAACTTGAAAACAAAAACCAACCGTATTGCCAAGATTTCAAAATGTGGGAATTAGCCCCGTTAAAAATATGGAATCCTCGATTACGTGCAGCGTAACCAAATAAAACATCAATAGGTTGTTTACAGCTACCTAGGATGGCAGAATAAGTTAGGGCAAATAGTGTGAAAAATTAAACGTTCGGACGCAAACGTCTGGGCATACCGAATCCCACTTAGTGCGTAAAATTACTGATCTGCAAAAGGTCGGTTTCCTTTGACCAAATCCGCATCAATGGACTTTTTTAAAAAATATCCGGTCACTATGGTTGCCAATACGTCGGCAATGGGAAAGGAGATCCACACCCCCAATTCCCCAAAAAAGTGAGGGAGCACAAGTACCATGGGAATAAAGAAAAAACCTTGGCGCGTAAGTGTCAGCAGTAAGGCTGGCACAGCCTTTCCTACTGCCTGAAAATAGGCGGCCCCAATCAATTGTAGGGCAATGATCGGTGTGGCGGCAAATACCCAGCGCATGGCAGTTGGCGTTTTCTCCAGCACAAAGGTATTTATGGCAATTTCCTCGGCTGTGAGCTGGGGCCCGCTTCCCAAGAACAGGGATGCAATTTCAGCTGGAAAGATCATTAGTCCGGCAAAAACAAGGGTCGCCAAGATGGCGGCATAGGAAATGGCCGTATAAATGGCCTTTTTAACCCTTGGATACTGTTTTGCCCCATAATTGAACCCCGCAATGGGCAAAAAGCCCTGGGTCATCCCAAAAACGGGAAAAAGTGCAAACATCAGCATACGTCCAATAATTGCATATACCGCAACCATGGCCTCTCCCCCCAAGTTGTAGAGGACGTTGTTCATGATCAAATAAATGATGCTTACCACGGCCTGCCTTGCCATGGTCACAAACCCTAGGGAACCTATTTCACTTAGGAGGCGACGTTCCAGTCCAAAATGGGACCACGAGATTTTCAGTTCCGAATTTTTGGACAGGAAAAAATAGAGCACATACCCAAAACACATTACATATCCTATAGTAGTGGCCCAGGCCGCACCGGCCATTCCCCAATCAAAGACATAGATAAAAATGTAATCCATAAGAAGGTTTCCCACCGATGGAATGATCATGGCCACCATGGCAAATTTAGGCTTGCCCTCGGCCCTGATCACCGTATTCCCCATCATACAGAACGCCAAAAAGGGTACCCCATAGAGCACAATGGTATAATATACTTTGGCCGGACCAAAGATATCTCCCTTTCCTCCAAATGCGGGAATGAGGGTATCCATAAAAAAAAGGCCCAAAATGACCATGGACACGGAGATCAAAAAGGTAAGCGTGACCTGATTCCCAAAAACCCTAATGGCCTTTTCCCTGTCGTTGCCACCCAATGCCCTGGAAATAATACTGGATCCGCCAATGCCAATGGACATTCCCAAGGCACCTATAAAAAAGGAAACGGGCAAAACCACGTTTATTGCGGCGATGGCAATGGAGCCGATCCAATTACCCACAAAAATGGAGTCCACCAGTACATTTAAGGACATCACCAAAATACCTATGGATGCGGGAACAGCCTGTTTTATAAGGAGTTTCCCAATAGGTTCCGTGCCCAATTGTACCGACGAGACGTTGGCCATTATACGGGAAGCGTTTCCTGGGCCTCCCAGTTAGTGACCCATTTTACCATCAGTGCCACCCAATCCGCACTATCGTTCAAACAGGGGATATGTTTATAGGTTTCCCCTCCTGCCTCCAAAAACTGGTGTTTTCCTTCCATGGCAATTTCCTCCAAGGTTTCCAGGCAGTCCGCCACAAAAGCAGGGGTGACCACCGCAAGTCTTTTTTTGCCTTCTTTGGGAAGCCGTTCAAATTCGAAATCGGTATACGGTTTTAACCAGGGGTCGTTCGGAAGCCTTGATTGAAAGGAAAGTCCCACCTTATCATCCGGCAGGCCGAGGTACTGTTTCACCTTTCTGGTCATTTCATAACACTGATGCCTGTAACAACTATGGTGCGCCACCGAATTGGTCTGGCAGCAGCTTCCATCTATTTTACAATGGAATTTGGTGGGGTCCGATTTCCTGATATGCCTTTCGGGAATACCGTGGTAGGAAAAAAGAAGGTGATCGTATTCAAAATCCTTTAATCCTGCCGCAATACTCTCGGACAACACTTTTATATAACCATCGTTCCCATAAAAAGCCGGAAGGGTGGTAATTTGCATTCCCGGAAAGTGGGCCTGTTGCTCCTCCATGGCCTTCACGACCACCGTTTCAAAGGACGACATGGCATAATGGGGATATAGGGGTACCAATAGTACCTGGTCCACGCCCTTATCATGTAGGTCCTGTAACGCTTTTTTGATGGTCATGGATCCATAGCGCATCCCCAGTGCAACAGGGATCTGCAGCTGTTGTTTTACCTTATCCGCAAAACGTTCCGAAATTACGATCAAAGGCGATCCCTCTTCCCACCATATTTTTTGATAGGCCTTGGCCGATTTTTTGGGCCTTGTCCGAAGAATGATGCCCCTGACAATAATGTTCCGAAGCCAGTTTGGGACGTCTATCACCCTTTCATCCATTAAAAATTCGTCCAGATAAGGTTTGACATCTTTTGGTGTGGGACTGTCTGGAGACCCTAGATTCACGAACAATACTCCTTTCATGTAGCGATTTTATGGAACCTGATCAAACTTTCGGATTTCCGACTCCGATAAAAATAGTTTGGAGGGGTTCATTTTCTTTTTTGCGACAAAAATAACACAACTGACGGGACTTTGTTTTATTGGGATCCATTACTTTGCCAATAACACAATAGAAAAATCCAATTTTACGGCCTTCCCCTTTTTCCTGTGCAATGTTTTTAGTAAGTTAAGGGTCGGACGTCTCAAAATTAATATACTATGGAAAACCTTATAAATGAAGTGGGGAACCAAACCACGTTATATGCATTGGGAACCTTAGTATTATTGGCATTCCTATATGGCATTACCACCTTTATCCTTGGAAAATTGGGAAGGAACCCCCGGTATTTGATTCCACGGGACACTGTCAAGAGGGTATCCATCCCTTTATTTCTGCTTTTCTTTTCTTTTCTGATCCGATCGGAACCCATGCACGAGTTACTGGGGATGGACGGTTTTACTTATTTCCTCAAAAAAACGAGCACCTTGCTCATCATATTTTCCATTACCTGGTTCCTATTGATTGCCATAAAAATCAGTAAACGGATAATCGTGAACAATTACGATGTGAGCGCCGCCGATAATCTACGGGCCCGAAAAATATATACCCAGTTCAATATCTTGGAGAGGATCTTTATTGTCCTTGTCATCATCCTGGCCATTGGGGCTGCACTAATGAGCTTTGAAGGGATACGGGAATTCGGGGTGAGCCTATTCGCCTCTGCCGGGGTTGCCGGGATCATCATAGGGCTATCCGCCCAAAAAATGATAGGTACCATTCTGGCAGGTATCCAGATAGCCATAACCCAGCCCATAAAATTGGACGATGTGGTCATCGTGGAAGGGGAATGGGGGCGGATAGAAGAGATCACCCTTACCTACGTGGTTGTCAACATCTGGGACAAAAGACGTCTTGTCCTACCCACTACCTACTTTATCGAGACCCCATTTCAGAACTGGACCAAGACCACTTCCGAAATTCTGGGCACCGTTTTTATCCATACCGATTATCATGTGCCATTTGACAAACTTCGGGAAGAATTGACAAGGATCCTGGAAAGCACGGAGCTTTGGGACGGTAAGGTAAATGTACTGCAAGTAACGGATGCAAAGGAGCGAAGCGTGGAAATAAGGGCCCTCATGAGTGCGCACGATTCTCCCACCGCTTGGGACCTGCGGGTGTTGGTGCGGGAAAAGTTGATTACATATCTGCAGGAAAACCATCCCGAAAGCCTGCCCCATACCCGTCTGTACCTCAAAAATCAGGAAGCGGAAAAAACAAGTGAAAAATAGACAATTCCGCAAAAAAATGTCCTTGCCATATACCATTGCAAAAATTAAAACGTTAAATAGTTTCCTGGCTTTTATTCCTGTCTATTTTTGAAGCACATTTATTAAAAAATAGCTTATCTACATGCGATTTCATATTGGCCTTCCCCTATTCTTTTTTACCCTGGTGGGATTTGCCCAAGAAAAGAAAAGCCTTCTTTGGGAGATTTCCGGTAATGGAATGGAACAAAGTTCCTATCTCTATGGCACCATGCACGTGAGCAAAAAAATAGCCTTTCGGTTGGACGATGTCTTTTATGAAGCGCTTCACGAAAGTGAAATCGTAGCGCTGGAATCCGATCCCGGCACTTGGCTGGAGGAGGCCGAAAATTTGGAAAATTCAGGATATGGCAGGAATACGGGGTTTAGTCCCAAAGGATTTTATGTATATCCTTTTCTGGTCAAAAATCCAAAAAAAGAAGAAATTGGATCCTATTTAGCCTTTGAAGATCGGGTCGTCAACAATATTTTATACCGAACGGACGATTATTCCCAAAACTTTGAGGAGGAGACCTATCTCGACATGTTCATCTACCAGGCGGGAAAAAAATTGAACAAACCGATCGTTGCCCTGGAAGATCTTGGAGAATCCACTGCCCTAGTGGGAAGGGCCAGTTTAAATGCATTAAAACCAAAACCGGATGAGTGGCTCCAGAAAAGGATGCAACAGGAAGATCCCATGGTGATGCTGCAGGATGCCTATAGAGATCGCAACCTGAATCTAATCGACAGTATAGACAAGGCAACCTACAGTCAGCATTACCTCAAAAATATGCTATACCTGCGCAATCGCAATATGGTAGAAAAATTGGACTCCATCATGCAAGGCTCCAAAGTGTTCACAGGTATCGGGGCCGCGCACTTACCTGGGGAAAAGGGAGTGATCTCCCTCTTGCGACTGAAAGGCTACAATGTTCGCCCACTCACCTCCCGGGCCACCTCAAAAGGGCGGGAACTAAAGGAGGAATTTGAAACCAAGGTGTTGGAAAACGATTATGGCCAACAAAGTCCGGACGACAATTTCTTTTCCTTGCTGTTACCCTCAAAACTATACCCTATTTCGGAATACGTCAACACCACGTATATCTCCCCCGACCTCACCAATGGGAGCTATATAATGATCAATCGGATCCCCACTTTTTCCCATCTAAAAAAAGATGCCCTGTTTACCATTGAGGACATAGACAAGTTTTTATTTGAAAATATCCCGGGCAAAATATTGGAGAAGAAACCCCTAAACAAGAACGGATTCCCGGGACTTGATGTAAAGAACCAATTAAAGAACGGGGACCATCAACGTTATCACATCTACGTGACGCCACTGGAAATCATCATTTTTAAAATGAGCGGGGAAGGAAACTATGTTACCACCCATTCCGATACCATTTTTAACAGCATCCATTTCAAGGACGTGACATATGGTGAGGAAATCCTGACATCGGGATATGAGGATTTTGAGGTAGCCATGCCGTCCCTTCATACGTTTCCGAACAAATTCCGGAACGGCAACAGGATCATTGAAGGGTACGATGAAGGGACCAAAAGTTATTATTTTCTAAAAAAGGCCACGCTCAACGACTTCAATTTTATAGAGGAAGACAGTTTTGAGCTAAAACAGATCCAAAAACGTTTTTATCAAGACCTGCAATTAAATCCCGTTTACGACCCGATCAACGGCCTCTCACTTACCTCCCATGCCCTTTTCAACAAAGGGCAGGGAAAGGAACTACATCTAAAAACCCTTATAAGCCGCGGGGATTACTTTTTATTGGGTGCCCTAACTTCGGACGGAAATCGTGCAAAGTCGTTTTTCGAGTCCTTTAAGATCAAGTCGCCCCAATATTCCAAGACCTTTGAAAGGATCCGGGATACCGCCATGTACTTCAGCACCGTCAGTACCGCCTCCCCTCCCAAATTTGTGGAAAACAGCAATAATTATTTTTCCGCCAAGAACAGGCCCAAAACCTACGCCCCATATAATAAAAAGTCCATTTATTGGAACAACAACGACGAAGCGATCTCCGTGGAGGTAAGCAAGGCCCATGATTATTTGATGTTCCCCAGTATCGATTCGGTATGGTCCCTTCGCAAAAAAATCCACGCAAACGGGAAGTTCCTGATCATAAACGAAAAAAGGACCGTCTCCCCTGGCGGGTACCATGAACTTAACTTTAGTTTGGCCGATACTGCCAGTGTACGTGGCATATTGGTCAAGAACATTGCCAAAGGTGGGCTTTTGTACGAAATCAAGGCAGCCGTGGATACCCTTTCAAGACCCACCGAATTCGTCAATGCCTTTTTTGATAATTTTAAGCCTATGGATACGGTCGTGGGCCGTGGTTTTTTGGAAGACAAAGTACCCGATTTCTTCGCTGCCCTTAGGTCCAACGACAGCATCATACAGGACGGATTTAGGTTTTTATTGTTCAAGCCCTCACATTTGGACTCCCTTACCCATTACGTTTCCGAATTTGATTTTAAGGATGACCAAAAAAACATACAGTCGCACCTTATACAGAAAATGGGACAGATGAAAGATCCCAGGGTCTTTTCGTTCTTTAGGGAATTTTATGAACGCTCCTATGGCAATTCGTCGGCCCAGGGCAAAATACTACAGGCAATCGCCAAAAAAAAGGACGCTTCCTCTACGGCACTCTTGTTGGAACTGATGTCCAAAGACCTACCACTAGTCTCCAATAATCTGGAAATCCATGCTATTTTTAAGCCTTATATGGACAGTCTCGCCCTTGCTAAAAAACTATATCCCGAAATCTTGGATTACAGTGGTATTGAGGAGTACAAGGGAACCATATTCTCAATTTTGGCCAATTTGCGTTCCGATGGGCTCGTAAAGCCAAAAATCTATAAAAAATTCAGGAAGCAGATCCTGAACGATGCCAAATTGCAACTTAAAAGGCATTTGGGACAGACGGGCAATACAATGTCCCAATCCCATATTACAAGTGCCCAGCGCATCCTTAACGTCCCCATTTTAATGGATTATATGATATTGCTCCATCCCTTTATTCGGGAGAAGGAGGTGGCCCTATTTTTTGATCGGCTGTTATTGAGCGGCGATCCTAAAATAAGGACGCTTTATGTATCCTTGTCAACAGCTTCCAAAATGGATATCCCCCAAGGAATGATCGATTCGCTTGCGGCAAAGGGAAACAGTAGGGCCATTCTTTATAGAAGCCTAAAAAAACAGGGGGAACTTGAGCTCTTTCCCAAGGCCTATGGTACAGCTCGACTTCTGGCGGAAGGTTATCTAATCGAACAGGAGGGCGAACTGGAAAATCCGCCGATCTTTGTAGCGGAAAAAGAAGTGGAATACCGCCAAGAAAAATATATGGCGTATTATTACAAGGTGCGGGAAGAACAAGACTTCGGACAACAGTTTAAAATGTATGTGGTCGTTTTTGAAAAAGATGGGGATTCAGTTGGAGAGCCCTATTATTGCAGTAAGGGAATGACCATTGAGGACACGGATACCGAACTGGAAACGATCCGCTTGGCAACCGAAGAATTTATACTGCGCAACAGGCCCCGCAGTATCTTGTACAGGCCATATCAATATGGCAGTTTTGGTCAATTTTCAATGTAAACGGATGATAAGAACTACGCTATATTTGGTTGTGATGCTTACGGCAAAGGTGGGACATTCGCAAAGTATTGTCTGCACCAAGATGGATTCCATTGCCTTTTATGAAAAAATGGCCCAGCTGGATCCCATAAAGGATGCCAAGGATTATGGAGATAGCCTGGGCATCATTGGCAAGACATTTATTGATATCCCCTATGTGGCCAAGACCTTGGAGGTGGGACAGACCGAATCGCTCGTGATCAACCTACACGGGTTGGATTGTACCACATTTGTGGAAAATGTGCTGGCATTCGGTAAACTTGTCAGGGAAGGAAAGGGCGGGATAGCGGACTTTTTGGATAATTTGGAGGAAATCCGATATGAAGATGGGAAGCTTGACGGGTATGCCTCGCGATTGCATTACTTTTCCTATTGGATGGCCAACAACGAAAAAAAAGGATTGATCAAAGATATTACCCGAGAAATGATGGGAAGCGAGTTACGGACGAAAGAAATTAATTTTATGGGAACCCACAGGGATCTCTATCCTTTTTTAAGGGATGACAAAAATTTTGATCACATCCGAAAAACGGAATCTGCCCTATACCAACAACCTCTCTGTTTGTTGCCCCAAGATCGGATAGCGGCAAATGAGCATTTGATAAAAACGGGGGATATCATTGCGCTGACCACTTCCATAAAAGGCTTGGACGTTACCCATACCGGAATTGCCAGTAGGGAAAGTGATGGCCGCATCCATCTATTGCACGCCTCTACCTCCTCCATGAAAGTAGAGGTAACAAAACTTCCATTGGTGGACTATCTTAGACTGATTAAATCAAACACGGGAATAATGGTGGGAAGGCCCTTATAAAAAAACGCCTACTACACTGACCCTTACTATGACCGGCGCTAAAAATGGGGAATCGAGTTCCAGCAGTATATTAGAACGTCCCTAAACTAAGGTCGGTTGGAATCGTCCACCGGCGCCTGTACGGGTCTGGACTGTGAAAGTGGCGGTTCTTCATGTAGGATAACCTGCTGATCTATTTTGGAACCGGCACAACTTTGGGACAGGGTCCCGACCGCTAAAACGACTATAAGTATAAAAAATGATTTCATAAGGTTTATAATATTGAGTCAGCCATAAAGATCGTTCATTTCATCGAGAAACCCATCCAAACCGGCCGATCTTCACTAAATATTATGATTTTTTAAGGTTTAATACCACTTTTTAGTAGAACTTATCGTTCTGTCCGCCTAAGGCGGATACAACCCAACAAATCCTTCATCAGGTCGCAAAGCCCATAATTTTCCCTACAATCCAAAAAGTTTGAACCAGTTCATAAACTTGGGAATCATCCATTGGCCAGTGCCATCAAATATTTTTTAGGGGTGGTCGCATATTTTTTCTTAAAGGCGGCAATAAAATGGCTCGCTGTGCTATAACCTACCTTTAAACCCACTTCATTTACATTGTGCATGCCAGATTCCAACATTTTGCGAGCGTATTCCATTTTGTAATCGAACAAAAAACTATATACGCTATCCCCATAGATCTGTTTAAAGCCTTCCTTTAATTTTTTAAGGCTCAATCCGATCTCCTCCGAAAGTTCAGCAAGGGTGGGAGGCTCCGCCATTCGTGAAATAATGATTTCCTTGGCCTTCCGGATCCTTTTTATGTTATCCTCATCCACCAGAAATGGACATTGCTCCACGTCTGCATCCTCGCTTCTGTTAAAGTAAAGGGCCAAAAGCTCGTATACCTTTCCCTTAATGTAGAGTTCCTTTACGGAATGGTGAAGGTGATAGTTCATCATTTGGCTCAAGATTACGGCGATGGCGGGAGTAACGGTCTCCTGTGTGTAATATTTTCGGTCCTTGTTCTCCGGACTCAGGAAGGGTATATAATTGGCCTCCCTTGAAAATAGGGAATGAAACTTACGGATCGTCATTATTACGGAAACCATCCAGGAGTTCGGGTTCAGCTCCAAATTAAGCGGTAGGTCCATTTGGGTATTATATAACAAAAGGGAGTTTTCCTCGGAAACTTCCAACGCATATCTGCCCTCGTTAAAAATAAATTTGGCGTTGCCCTTTAAGCAGAAATGGAACTGTATGTACGAGCTGTCTATTTCCCTGATAACCTTTTGCACCTGAGCGGTATCGTTCTGGATTTTAAGGACATAAAAACCCTGTTCCAAAAACACTTCCCCAAAAGAACCTTCAGCGATATTTTCTATTTCCATGGATGATAAGAATTTTTAAATTCTATTTAGATGCATTCTAAATTAGCGCCCGACAATCAGCTGTCAACCCAGCAAAAATAACACAAAACCAGTAATTTAGTCCTAAAATGACGCCAAAAAACCCCTACCGACATTAATTGTTCCGCAAGCGTTATTTTTATCGATGTCCTACATTTAATTTTGTGGCCGATTGAAAGGAATATATGAAGAATTACCATATATCCAAACACAACTCTTTTTACACCATAGGCCTGAACTATAAAAAGGCGGATGCGGAAGTGCGGGGCAAGTTCAGTTTGGAGGAGTGTGCGATGGAAAATTTATTGCAACAGGCCAAGGACCAGGACATAGATGGTCTATTGGTCACTTCTACCTGTAACCGTACGGAACTGCACGGATTTGCCCAACATCCCTTTCAATTGATCAAATTACTATGTGACAACACACAGGGCACCGTAGAGGAATTCCAGGAAGTTGCATACGTTTATAAGAACAATGATGCCATTAGCCATCTATTTAGGGTAGGCACAGGTCTAGACAGCCAGATCTTGGGCGATTTTGAAATTATCAGTCAATTAAAGCAAGGTTTTTCCAGATCCAAAAAATTTGACCTGGCCAATCCATTTTTGGAGCGGTTGTGCAATTCCGTCATACAGGCCAGCAAGCGGATCAAAAATGAAACGGATATCTCGTCCGGGGCCACTTCGGTCGCTTTTGCTTCCGTACAGTACATTATCAACAACGTGCCCAATATTTCGGAAAAGAACATCCTCTTGTTCGGGACCGGAAAAATTGGAAGGAACACCTGTGAAAATCTCATCAAACATACTAAAAACACCCATATTACCCTGATCAACCGCACCAAGGACAAGGCCGAAAAAATTGCCGGGAAGTTTAATCTTGTGGTAAAGGACTATGGTGACCTCCAGACAGAGATCAGGACCACCGATGTACTCGTGGTTGCCACCGGTGCCCAAACCCCCACCATATCCAAGGAATTGATATACACCAAAAAACCGTTATTGATCTTGGATCTTTCCATTCCAAAAAATGTATCGGACAATGTAGCGGAACTTGACAATGTGACCCTGATCCATCTGGACCATCTTTCCCAGATGACCGATGATACTCTTGAACGGCGGAAACGCTCCATCCCCCAAGCGGAAGAAATCATCGAGGAAACAAAACATGAATTTATCAAATGGTTGGAAACGAGAAAATTCGCCCCTGTGATAAAGGCGCTCAAAAAGAAGCTCAAGACCATGAAAGAGCAGGAGCTTGATTTTCAGAGCCGGAAAATAACCGATTACAATTCCATACAGGCCGAAATAATTTCCGACCGGATCATTCAAAAGATCACCACACAATTTGCCAACCATCTAAAGGGAAATGACGTTGATGCGGATACCAGCCTGGAACTGATCCAAAAAGTATTCCAATTACAAGTAGAGTCGAAATGAGCAAGACCATCCGAATAGGTACCCGCGATAGTGAATTGGCATTATGGCAGGCAAACACCGTTAAGGAAAGATTGATGGCCCTAGGCCATAGTGCGGTTCTTGTGCCCATCAAATCGGAAGGGGACCTAGTGCTGGACAAGCCGCTCTACGAACTGGGAATTACAGGAATTTTTACCAAAACATTGGATATTGCGATGCTCAGCGGAAAGGTGGACATTGCGGTGCATTCCATGAAGGATGTCCCTACCTCACTTCCAATGGGGATTGTCCAGGCGGCGGTGTTAAAAAGGGCAAGAACGGAGGATATACTCCTTCACAAAGGGTTGGATTTCTTGGAAGGGGAGGGAACCATTGCTACCGGAAGCCTCCGAAGAAAGGCGCAGTGGCTTCAGCGGTACCCCAAGCACAGTGTAACCGATCTCAGGGGAAACGTAAATACCCGGCTCCAAAAACTTAAGCAAAACGATTGGAACGGCGCCATCTTTGCGGCGGCCGGCCTAGAGCGTATCGCTTTATTGCCAACAGATCATCTTCGGTTGGACTGGATGGTACCCGCCCCAGCGCAAGGGGCCATGGTGGTAGTGGCCATGGAGAGGGATACCTATTCCCGAGAGGCCCTATCCCCCCTGAACCATTCGGAAACGGAACTTTGCACCGCAGTGGAAAGGGCGTTTTTAAAGACCTTGGAGGGAGGTTGTACCGCCCCTATTGGCGCACTTGCCTCGATAGTCGATAACGTCCTGCATTTTAAGGGAAACCTGTGCTCCTTGGACGGTACACGGCACAAGGAAATTGTCAAGAGCGGCCCGGTGACCGATCCCCTTGATTTTGGTAAGGCCTGTGCCATGGAGATCCTTGAAAACGGTGGCGCTGAAATCATGGACATTATAAAACGGTAAACATGTGGAACCGTATCAAACTTTCCAGTCTTGCCATACTCTTTCTTGATATAGGCCTGATCGTCTTTCTGATCTTCGATTTCGGTTTCAAGGATTTCAAGGATTTTAGGCAGTATAAACTCATCGTTTTGCCGGCCCTGGTCTTCGCCCTGATCGCCTTTAACAGCTATAGGTACGCTAGGTACCGCAAAAGGAATATCGGCAATAGCAGCTCTAAAATCAATTTATTTTTCCTCTGTTTTCTTATTGTTCTGGAGCTCATCATCATCCTTGCCGATTATGAACGGTCTTTTATGGACAGTTTTTTCCATAGCAGGCATATTATAGAATACGGATTGTTATTCTACTTTTTCTCTCGACTCTCCTTTTTGGTACGGAAGATTTACAGTCTCTATTTTAACCCCGCCATTCTTTTTGTGGGCAGTTTTGGGCTTATAGCCTTGGCGGGCACTTTTTTGCTTATGCTCCCCAGTGCCACCACCCACGGCATAAGCTTTGTGGATGCACTGTTTACGGCAACGAGTGCCACCGCGGTAACAGGGCTGATCGTAGTGGATACCGCATTGGACTTTACCCCCTTTGGACAAACGGTAATAATGGTCCTTTTTCAGATAGGGGGCTTGGGAATGTTGACCTTTACTTCCTTTTTTGCGTACTTTTTTAAATCGGGCTCCTCTTTTAGGGAAAGTCTTTATATGCGCGATATCCTGGGGCACGAGCACTTAGGGGGCGTAATGCAGCGCGTATTGCAGATCGTACTGTTCTCCCTTTTTATCGAGGGCATAGGGGCCTTGTTCATTTATGCGGCCATTTCCGATACCGAAAGTATTAAAAACGATGGCTTTTTTGCCATTTTCCATGCTATTTCGGCTTACTGCAACGCAGGTTTTTCCCTTAGTTCCCTTGGCCTATTTGATGTTGATCTCCGTTTTAACTATTTTATGCAATGGGCGATCATGGGCCTTATCGTCTTCGGGGGGTTGGGATATCATATTGCTTATAACATTATTCAATATGTGAAAAGGTTCATCACAAACCTTTTTCGTCCCAACAACAAAATCTTTATTTCACGTGTCATACTTTTGAACACAAAAATAGTATTGGTAACTTCCACGATCTTGATCGTTGCCGGGACCGCCTTCTTTCTCATTTCCGAACAGGACACCAACCTTACGGAACACAGCACCCCGTTCGGAAAGTTCACGACCGCCCTTTTCTCATCGGTCACGGCCAGGACGGCTGGATTCAATACGGTGGATATGGAAAATTTTACCATTCCGGGCATCCTTTTTATGATCTTTTTGATGTGGGTTGGGGCCTCGCCCGCTTCAACAGGGGGAGGTATCAAGACCACTACCTTCGCCTTGGCTACCCTGAACGTGTTCGCCGTGGCCAGGGACCATAAACATATAGAGATCGGAACAAGAAGGGTGGCGCCAGAAGCCATTGGCAGGGCCTTTGCGATCATTTCCATTTCCCTGATCTGCATCGGGGCAGGTATATTGTTATTGCTTATCTTCAACCCGGAATTTTCTTTGATACAGATTGCCTTCGAGGTCTTTTCCGCTTATAGTACCGTTGGCCTCTCCATGGGTATTACCGCCGACCTATCGGAATACAGTAAATATGTCATAATCCTTTTGATGTTCCTAGGCAGGATCGGCCTTTTGAACCTGATGATCGGTCTGTTAAAAACAGTGGATCAATCGACCTATAAATATCCTGAAGAAAATATTTTGATCAACTAAAACAAGCTGCTCATGAAAATTATTATTATAGGTTTGGGAAATTTTGGAATGTCGTTGGCGGTCAACCTCTCGGATACCGGTAATGAGGTAATTGCGGCCGATATGGATATGGAAAAGATCGAACAGGTGAAAAACAAGGTGGCCCACGCCATTTCCTTTGACGCCCGTAATGAAAATGCCTACGCCTCCCTTCCCATGAAAAATACCGATATGGTGATCATTGCCATAGGGGACCGCAACGGAGCGGCAATTCTTAGTACCGCCATTGTCAAAAAACTTACCACCGCCAAAATAATAGCAAGGGCTTCCTCAGCAGTGGAAGATACCATCCTCAACGCCATGGGAGTGGATATGATCGTACATCCGGAAAGGGAATATGCCGAACGGTTTACCAAAAAAATAAACCTAAAGGGCAGTATAGATAATTTTGAAATAGATAAGGACTATCTTGTTTCCGAGGTGGCCCTCCTACAAGATCTTGTGGGCAAGACCATTTTGGAGTCCAATTTTAGAAAAAATACCCAACTGAACATCATCACCATCATCCGCAAACAGAAACAAAAAAATATTTTGGGCCATAGTTATATGAAAGATGTGGTGTTGGGGACGCCAAAACCCGATACCGTATTGGAGGAGGAGGATGTATTGGTGGTATTTGGAAAGGACAGCGATATCAAGAATTACCTGAACAAGATACATGACAGTTCTATCGACTAAAATACTGACCCTCCCGCAGCGATCGCTATTGACCAATGCCAATGTGGGCTTAGTGGAATACGATGCCATACAGGTCAGCATGATGGATTTTGATCTGGAAAAAGGGGCATTGGATATCATTCTCAGCAGCAAAAATGCCGTAAATGCCTTTTTGGATAAGCTGGCGCATCCAAAGACCCAAAAAAGATCCGACTATCGTATCTATTGCGTGGGCGAAAAAACAAGGGCCATGTTAGAAAAGCAACATCTAGAAGTGGTGGAAAGCGGTGATAAAGCTTCGGAACTCGCCAAGAAATTGGTGGACAAACATTCCAATAGGAACTTTCTGTTTCTATGTGGCGATAAAAGGAGGGATGAACTGCCTACCATATTGAAACAGCATTCCGTTGCATTCAAGGAACTGCAGGTATATAAAACCCGACTTTGTCCCAAAAAGTTCGATAGGAAATTCAATGGAGTACTGTTTTTTAGCCCTTCTGCCGTTGTTAGCCATGCCTCCTTAAATACCCTGGCCTTTACCACGGCATTCTGTATTGGCGATACCACGGGAGCGGTGGCACGGGAATATACGGGCTCGGTAATAGTGGCCAACAGGCCCAGCATTGAAAACGTATTGGTGCAAGTCATCAAAAAAATGAATATAAACGGTCTTGGATAATTTCCGGACAACAACAATATAACAGCTATGATATTAAACAACGATTTGTTCCTAAGGGCATTAAAAGGGGAAACAGTGGAAAGGCCCCCAGTATGGATGATGCGCCAAGCGGGAAGGTACCTTCCAGAATTTATGGCATTAAAGGAAAAATACGACTTCTTTACCAGATGTCAAACTCCGGAACTGGCTTCCGAGATTACCGTACAGCCCATTAGAAGGTTTGGCATGGATGCTGCCATCCTCTTCTCCGACATTTTGGTAGTCCCTCAGGCCATGAACATCGAAGTGGAAATGAAATCCAATTTTGGTCCCTACCTGCCCCGCCCCATCCGTACCGAAAAAGATCTGGAAAAGGTCTTGGTCCCCGATGTCCAAGATTCCCTGGGATATGTGATGGAGGCCATAAAAATGACCAAGGAAAAACTGAACGACAGTATTCCCCTTATAGGCTTTGCAGGTTCTCCATGGACCATACTGTGCTATTGCGTACAGGGGCAGGGGAGCAAAAACTTCGACAAGGCCAAAGAACTCTGCTTTACCCAACCATTGGTTGCACATGCGCTATTGCAAAAGATAACCGACACCACCATTGCCTATCTCAAGGCAAAAGTGGCCGCGGGAGTAAACGCCGTACAGGTTTTCGATTCTTGGGGCGGAATGCTATCCCCTACCGATTATCAGGCATTCTCTTGGTATTATATACAACAGATCATCGACGCATTGAAGGATATTACCCCCGTGATCGCTTTTGGGAAGGGATGTTGGTTCGCATTGGAAGGAATGTCCAAGTCGGGAGCCGCCGCCCTGGGAATCGATTGGACCTGTTCCCCGCACAACGCACGTTACCTTACCGGGGGGAAAATTACCCTTCAGGGCAATTTCGATCCCTCACGCCTATTATCCCCACCATCCGAAATAAAAAAGATGGTCACCGAAATGATCGATGAGTTTGGAAAGGACAGGTACATCGTAAATCTTGGCCATGGAATCCTGCCAAACATACCCTTGGACAATGCCCGCGCCTTTGTGGAAGCGGTCAAGGAATACAAAAGCAAGGATGCCGATATTCAAAAAAGCTAATTATGATAATTTCCACCATCATTGTGGAAGTGCCATACCAGTAAGATGAAAGAGCTATTCTACAACTATATCGTAAATTTGCAGGACCGTATCACACAGTCGCTGGAACAAGAGGACGGAAAGGCAAAATTTAAGGAGGATCTTTGGGAAAGGGCCGAAGGGGGGGGCGGCCGCTCACGGGTTATCGAAAATGGAAGGGTATTTGAAAAAGGGGGAGTGAACATTTCCAAAGTACATGGTGCCCTTCCCGAGAGTATGCAGACCTATTTTGGGGTCACCGATGCCGATTTTTTTGCCTGTGGGCTAAGTTTGGTACTGCACCCGACCAATCCCATGGTTCCCACCGTACATGCCAACTGGCGGTATTTTGAAATGTACGATGCCCAAGGAAAACTTGTGGACCAGTGGTTTGGGGGCGGACAGGACCTTACACCCTATTATTTGTTCGATGAGGATGCAATACACTTCCACAGGACCTGTAAAAAAGCCTGTGACGCCCATGATCCGGATTTTTATCCGCAGTTCAAGCAAAAATGCGACCACTATTTTTGGAATGCACATAGGGAAGAGGCAAGGGGAATAGGGGGGCTCTTTTTTGACTATTGCAAAGCCACCGAAAATAGAGGGATGGATCAGTGGTTCAATTTTGTTTCTACCGTGGGCAACAGCTTTTTGGAAGCTTATATACCAATCGTTACAAAAAGAAAGGATCTTCCATTCACTGCGGAACAACGTACTTGGCAAGAGATACGTCGGGGACGTTATGTGGAGTTCAACCTAGTACACGACAAGGGTACGCTTTTTGGCCTACGGACCAATGGCCGCATCGAAAGCATCTTGATGAGCCTCCCGCCGAAGGTGCAATGGGTGTATGACCACCATCCACCGCAAGGGAGTGAGGAAGCGCGGCTAATAGAGGTCCTTCGGTCGCCCAAACAATGGACCTAAAACGGAGGCATTGGCCGAAATAGGTAGATACAATCAGTGCATCATAAATCTTAGTTAACGCGTTAAATATTAAAAAAAAATATACATGTACCCATTAAGAAGAAATAGACGTCTACGGACAACCGAGACCCTCAGGTCATTGGTTCGCGAAAACATCCTTTCACCGAACGATTTTCTTGTGCCCCTTTTTGTGGTAGAGGGAACGGGTATAAAAGAGGAGATAGCCTCCATGCCCAATTATTATCGGTTCAGTCTCGACCTTTTGGAAAAGGAAGTGTCCGAACTGTGGGCATTGGGACTTCGCTCGGTTCTCCTGTTCGTAAAAGTACCTGACAACCTAAAGGACAATAAGGGCACGGAGGCGCTCAATCCCAACGGCCTAATGCAGCGTGCGGTAAAAAGGGTAAAAGAAAAATATCCAGAAATGGTCGTCATGACCGATGTGGCATTGGACCCCTATTCCTCTTACGGGCATGATGGTTTGGTAGAGAACGGGAAAATCCTTAATGACGCCACTGTGGAAGTACTTTCCGAAATGGCCCTTTCCCATGCCAAGGCCGGGGCCGATTTTGTAGCGCCCAGTGATATGATGGACGGTAGGATATTCTCCATACGGGAACTACTGGAAGACGAGGGCTTTACCGATACGGGCATTATGAGCTATAGTGCCAAATATGCAAGTGCCTTCTACGGGCCCTTCCGTGATGCCCTTGATTCCGCACCAGGTTTCGGGGATAAGAAGACCTATCAAATGGATCCCGCCAACCGATCTGAGGCCATTAGGGAGACCGCTATGGACATAGAAGAGGGTGCCGATATCGTGATGATCAAACCAGGCCTTTGTTATCTGGACATTGTACGGGAAATAAAAGATTCCGTCAATGTCCCGGTCGCCGTCTATCAGGTTTCCGGCGAGTACGCTATGGTGAAGGCGGCAGCGGAAAAAGGATGGCTGGACCATGATGCCGTGATGATGGAACAACTACTGGCCATTAAAAGGGCAGGAGCCAACATCATTGCCAGTTATTTCGCCAAGGATGCCGCAAAATTATTACAATCATAGATTTCATTTTGATTTGGGGTAAAATAGCACATTGATCTGAACATTCAGGAGTGGTATAGCAGGGTTTTCGATACTACCTTTGACCTATAATGGAACTTATAAAAGTCTTACGGTTATGAAAATCATGAAAAAAATACTCGGATTTCTCGGAATTGCATTGATTACCTTGGGAAGGTATTGGAGCATGGGCGTTAAATAGCACCGACCACATACGTTTCTTTGCACCATTCACAACAAAGTCCCATATGGTGCGAGGGCGGATTACGGTTCAACAGTTCCAAATGATGGCCATTTAACGGTAATTTGTATAAACACAACAAAAAAGTCATTGAAGATCGCCTTCAATGACTTTTTTGGTTATTTTGCCGACTATTTCAATATATGGGACCGATCATGAAAAAATATATAAGTCTGCTTGCCCTTCTATTGTCCATCGGAACGTACGCCCAGGACCAAACGATTCCCAACTTTCTAGAGAAATGGGAGCACTCAAAAAATTACCTCATCGAAGTCGCCCGGGCCATGCCCGTCGAAAAATACGACTATAAGCCCACCGAACGTGAAATGAGCTTTAAGGAACAGCTACAGCACATTCAACAAAACATGGAATGGTTGGGAAACAGTTATTTTAACAAGAAGGAAGGTACCATTGTCATCGATCGCAATGTAAAGGAACAGACCATTACCAATTTAACGGAGGCATTCGACCTAGTTTCGGAAGCGGTAAAGGCCTTTCCACCACAAGAGCTGAATACCCCTGTGGAATTTTTTGCCGGAGAAAAGACAAAATTACAGATGTTGAACCTACTGCAGGACCATGTTACCCACCACAGAGGGCAATTGATCGTTTACCTTAACCTTAACAATGTGGAACCTCCTAAATACATAGGGTGGTAATTTTAATATCATGAAAATTAGAAGTCAATTTATACTTTCCGGTCTATTTTTGGTCTGTTGGATAGCACAGTCCCAAAATAGTGAAAATAAATACCTGAAAGAAAATGGTTTGAACCCCATTACCGGAATTAAAGATTCAATTAATAAAAGACGTTCTGAAACGATCGATAGTATTATAACAATCGGTATAACAAATAAATCGTTCCCTGGAGCTCAGCTTTTGGTGGCACAAAACGATACTATTATTTTTCACAAAGCATTTGGCCATCATACGTATGATAGCATCCGCCCGGTTGTGCTATCCGATGTTTATGACCTGGCTTCCGTCACAAAAATATTGGGTCCCTTACCTGCCATTATGAAACTATACGATGAGGGAAAACTCCATTTGGATGTACCCTTCAGCACCTATTGGAAACCTTGGGGCCGTAGAAAGGGGAAAAAAGACCTAACGCTCCGGCAAATACTCAGTCATCAAGCCGGCCTAGAACCTTATATCGTCTTTTTATCGGAGGCCATGCGTGAGGGCCGTCCCAAAAAAAGGTTTATCAAAAGCAGTTCCAAACGACGCTTTAACAAACAAGCTTATGACAATCTCTTCATAAAAAATCGCTTTAATAGAAAAATGTACCGCCATATAAATCGATCGGAGGTTTCGGAGGACAAGAAATACAAATATTCCGGACTGGCATTTCTGTTATTCCCGCAAATCATAGAAAATTTAACGGGGGAGGATTATGAAACCTATCTGGAGGAAACTTTTTACGGGCCAATTGGGGCAAAAACGCTACGCTTTACCCCATTGTTAAAAAAATTGAACAATTCTGCCGTTCCCACTGAAATTGATACCCTCTTCAGGAAAGCCCTTGTAACGGGTTGGGTCCATGATGAAAATGCCGCTCTTCTTGGAGGGGTTTCGGGAAATGCAGGACTCTTTGGAAATGCTGAGGACGTCGCCAAAATGATGCAGATGTACCTGAATTACGGTACTTACGGTGGAAAGCGCTATATATTGGAGAATACGTTAAAGGAATTTACCAGGGTACAATACCCGGAGAACGACAATTATAGGGGACTGGGCTTTGATAAGCCCCTTCTGAACAATTCCGAATTGGAACTATCCGAAGCCTACCCAGCTCCTGGGGTGAGCCCCGAAAGTTTTGGACACACCGGATTTACGGGAACAATGGTATGGGCAGACCCAAAAAACCAAATGGTATTTATTTTCCTTTCCAATAGGGTATACCCCAGTAGGGACCACAGGTCCCTTTACAGTTTGCGCATCAGACAGGCACTTCAGCAAGTCTTTCTTGAATAATATCCGACCGCCTCTTGGGATGCCGCTTACACATTTTTTCATACCTTAGAATTTTCAAAACCTATGGGACTTTTACTATTATATGCATTTATCTCCATATTGATCTCCTTTAGCTGCTCCATCTTGGAAGCGGTACTTTTGAGCATCAACCCTACCTTTATAAATGTTAAAAAGAAGGAAGGCAAAAAATTCTCCCTGCTCCTAGAAGAACTCAAAAAGGATGTGGACAAACCACTGATCGCCATTTTGACACTTAATACCATTGCCCATACGGTAGGTGCTATTTTGGTAGGCGTTCAGGCAAAGGTGGCCTATGCCGCTTTATACGGTTCGGAGCCACGAACGATTTTTGGACTGCCCTTTACCGAGGATACGATGATCGGTCTTGTTTCTACCGTCATGACCATTCTGATCTTGGTCGCTTCCGAAATCATTCCCAAGACAATAGGTGCCTCCTATTGGAAACAATTGGCCAATATTACCGCAAAAATTCTTCGTTTACTGGTGGTGGTATTCAAATGGACCGGTCTCTTATGGGTGCTACAACTATTTACAAGATTGGTAGGCGCCAAGGAGCATTTGGGAAGTGTCCTTAGTCGGGAAGATTTTACGGCCATGGCCGATATCGCCCATGAAGAGGGGGTTTTCCAAAAGTCGGAATCCACCATCATAAAAAACCTGCTACAATTTGACGAAATCTGGGTAAAGGACGTGATGACCCCAAGGACCGTGATGAAAACAGCACCCGAGAGCATGACCATAAAAGACTTCTTCGAGGCCAATAGACGACTTCGTTTTTCCAGGATACCCGTTTATAGCGATGGGGTGGATAATATTACGGGTTTTGTCCTTAAGGATATAGTACTGGAAGAAATGGTCAATAATAATGGTGACATTCCCCTTTCCGATATAAAAAGGGAGATATTGGTTACCGATAGGAACAAACCCATTCCCCAACTTTTTGAAAAATTTATCTCCCAAAGGGCCCATATAGCATTGGTAGTGGATGAATATGGATCCGTTAGTGGTATTGTTACCATGGAAGATGTAATTGAAACATTACTGGGTCTTGAAATCATGGATGAGAGCGACAATGTAGAGAACCTCCAACAGCTGGCCCGCAAAAATTGGGAGAACCGGGCAAAGAGACTTGGTATCATAAAGGACTCCCTTGAAGACTAAATGGAAACTGCCTTTGTACAGACTCCCTTGGGAACGGCCCAACTGACCGGCGATCGGGAAGGTCTCTCCAGTATTTCGGTACTGGATGCAGCAGTGCCACCAACAGACATCCTCCCAGAGGTGCTTGAGGATGCCGCATATCAACTCCGGGAATATTTTGATGGTAGGCGACAAACCTTCAGCCTTTCGCTCAATCCAGAAGGCACTGAATTCCAAAAAAAGGTTTGGAAAGAACTGCTTACGATTCCTTTCGGGAAAACAGTTTCCTACATGGACCTCTCCAAAAAATTGGGCGACCCAAAGGCCATCAGGGCGGTGGCCGCAGCGAATGGCAAAAATCCGTTATGGATCGTCGTGCCCTGCCATAGGGTGATAGGCAGTGATGGGTCGCTTACGGGCTATGCAGGGGGCCTTATGCGAAAACAATGGTTACTGGACCACGAAAATCCCTGGAAACAACAATCTTTATTCGATTGATTCCGACCATCCGGTCGGTTTTATAAAAAGACCAAGTCGGATTTTGTAGTTCAACGCCATAATCCATCCTATCGACCCGTATTTGCGCCCTTTTCGAAAACGCACAATGATAAATACAGACCGTCCGGTCCATTCCCTTTCTCGCTTAAACGCAACAGTACTTTATGGAATAATCCCTTTTCAATGTCAATTAGGAATAGAGCCTACTATTCCCTTTACATATTTTGTTGTATTTTTAATAACGAACCCGTTTAAGCGGCTTGTGAATGATCCTCTCCAGCATAAAAAAAATATCCGTCAAGGCACGGAGTACTTTTAACAGGTTTCCTGTGGTAATGGGCTGGGTTTTTTTGGGATCGTTCTTTTGTGTGTATGTTGTGGAAATGGATTCCTCCTCCCTATTTCAGGAACATAAAAACACCCTTTTGACACTCATCTTGGGGACAAGCTGGCTCATAGGCCTACAGTTATTACTGGAACGCACCAACAACACCAAAAGATTGTTATGGACCAAGGGATGTCTTTTACTGTTATTGGGACTGTTCCATTACCATTTACCACCACCCACCCCGTACGGAGCCGATCCCACATACATGATCCGTTTTTTTTTATTTCTGCTTTCTGGACATCTCTTTATCCTCTTTTCACCATTTCTGCAAAATAGGGACAACGAAGCCCATTGGCGGTATTTGGGAAATGTAGGGACCGCGATCGGAAGAAGCCTGCTCTTTACGGCCATCCTTTATTTGGGCCTTGTTCTAGCGCTCATGGCCATTAAATTTCTGTTCGACCACCAACTAGATTCCAAAAGATATGGGCAATTGTTCATTCTCTGTATGGGTGTTGCCAATACTTGGATCTTCCTATCCGATTTTCCTAAAACCCTTACCGATTCCAGCCCCGTAACATTTGGAAAGCCCATGGAAGTAATGACCAAATATATCCTGGTTCCCCTGTCCATGCTCTACTTAGTGATCTTATATGCCTATGGATTCAAAATTATAATGGCCTGGGAACTCCCCAGAGGCTGGGTATCCAATCTTGTCATCATATTGGCCTTATTGGGATTTACACTGCAGGCCCTTTTATTACCGCTTCAAAAAAGTAATCAAAATGGTTTTTTCAAAAACTTCCATCCTTGGTTCCACCTGCTCATGTGCCCTTTGATCGCGCTACTCTTCCTTGCCATCCTTAGAAGGATATTGGACTATGGGATTACGGAGAACAGGTATTTCGTTCTTATCCTCGCACTATGGATTTTGGGAAATACACTCTATTTCTTGGTTGCCTCAAAAAAAGACCTTCGGGTGCTGCCAATCTCCCTTTTTTTGCTCGCCCTCTCGGCCTCTTTTGGTCCATGGGGGGCCTTTAACATATCAAAGGCAAGTCAGACGGCTCAATTTTCCAAAATTTATGCAACGGTAAGGAACAACGACCTTCGTGCAACAGCGGACTCCTATGGACGGCTAAGATCTATATTGCATTATTTATACGAACGGGGCTCACTTTCGCGTCTGGATGGCGTAGTAGGCATCAATTTTGAACAGGCTTTGAAAGGTTCATGGACGGAATCCAATTATTTACACCACGAAAAGGTCCTGGATTCCTTAAGGATTTCATTGGATAAAAATGGTACCGCTTCCGAATGGGACCGAAATTACCACCATTATTATGGCCCAGCCGGAAATTCCTATAGCGACAGCATTCCAGGTTTTGAACATTTCTCTTATTTTAGGACCAATCAGGTTGACCGGGAGGTCGGAAAAATAGGGAAATACCATATTGAATTCCATAAAATTCCGAACGAACTTATACTAGTTGAAAAAAGGAACGGCCCACCTGCCCTCTCCATTCCCTTACATAAAAAATTGATGTCCCTGGGCCAATATCCCGACCTAAATACGTTGGATACGGAAACCCTGCAGCTGACAAAAGAAAATGACAGCCTGTATATAAGGCTTGTATTTACAGAGCTCGACTTTTACCAAAAGGCGGATTCGGTCGTGCTGAACAATGCGGCCATATTGTTATTTTTAAAAAGGAGGTAGATGTTACATAAAATAGACCTTGCAAACATTTTATTTTTGGATATAGAGACCGTTCCGCAACGGGAACATTTCCATGAACTGGATGAAAGTGAAAGGATGCTTTGGGAACAGAAATCACAGTACCAGCGAAAAGAGGAACAAACGGCGGAGGAATTTTATGAAAGGGCCGGCATATGGGCCGAATTCGGAAAGATCATCTGTATCTCCGTGGGCTATTTTAAGATGAAAGGGGATACCCGTTCATTAAGGGTAACCAGTTTTCACGGCACAGAGCTTATACTGTTAAAGGAATTCAAGGCACTTTTGGATTCCTATTTCGCCCACCCAAAATACCTTTTGTGCGGCCATAATTCAAAGGAGTTTGATTTTCCGTACATCGCTAGGCGAATGATCATTAATGGCATTTTGCTCCCTTCCAAACTGGACCTTTTCGGAAAAAAACCTTGGGAAATTCCCCATTTGGACACCATGGAGCTATGGAAATTTGGGGACTATAAACATTATACCTCTTTAAAGCTGATGGCCCATGTCCTGGGCATTCCCTCCCCCAAGGAGGATATCGATGGAAGTATGGTAAAGGATGTATACTACAAAGATTCGGATGTGGATAGAATCATCACCTATTGCGAACTCGATGTGGTCACAACTGTACAGGTCATGTTACGCCTCCGCAATGAACCTCTTTTGGAGGAAGGGGAAATCATAAAGGTCTAATCCTTATAAAAACGGGTACTACTGACCCCCTGTAGATCTTGTACCGAAAGAATGTACAAGCCGGATGCCAAGGATGTAACATCGATCTCACTGCCGTTGGCATCCCCTGTCTTGACCGTAAGCCCCGTTGTGGTCAAAATGGCGTACTTGGCATTTCCGCCCTTTATCCCGTTAAAACTGATCCTTTCAGCGGCCGGATTGGGATAGATCGAAAAATGTAAAGGCGTATCCGCGGAGAATTCCCCATATGTCAGATTTTCTTCTTCCACATCCGTCTGCAAGCCGTTAAATATGAACTCTAGGCCTTCCGACTGTTCCGAGGCTATGTTCTCACTGCAATAGGTTCGTAAACGGACTTCATATTTTGATCCGATTTTTAGATCACCTATTAAAAGTTCGGATTCATAGGTGTATTCGGTTTTCCAAGTTTCGGTGGTCATGTCCCTGTAGCTGACTTCAAAAAGTGCATCCTGCTGTGCCTCCCATCCAATTTCTACGGATGTATCGGTTACGGAGCCAAAGGTTGCACCAATCGGCGCGGTAACATTACAATCGTTCATTTTTATTCCGGAGACGATCAACGAAAAATTTTGGGTACCCTCCAGCAACTGGCCCTTATGTGTAACCACAATGGTATAGGTTCCAGATGCCCCTTCAATATCTATCCTTTCAAAAGGATCTACCCTATTGTCCCCTCTTGTGGCCGCTGAAGTGGCATTGGCAGCACTCAGTTTCCACGGAAGATATTCACGGCCATCCTTATACACCCGTATATCCAAGTCATTTACAAGGGCAGGTGTAAGGTCGTTCACTTCTCCTTTGTTGACATGATCGGAGGCCGGATCGGTCCAGGATATCGAAGCGATCAGTGGTTGCTTGCCAGATGCGATGACGGTAAAGGTCTTAGACCCATCCATTATCAAAGTATCTTCCTTTATAAGTGAAGTATAGTCCCTTCCTGCAATCAGTTCCGCCCCTTTTTTGGAGTTCATCACGCCCCATCCCATTTTGTAATCGGGTCCATCCGCGGCCACATCATCTGCCGTATGCAGCACAATTCCCTTAAGTGTTGCCGCCTTCATAAAATTTCCGTTCAGACGCTCGTAGTATTCCTGTAGCAACAACATCGATCCCGTGATACCGGGGGTAGCCAAGGATGTTCCCGAGGAGGTATCATAACTGGTATTGGTAGTAGAGTTGGGTGCATAAATTCCATTACCCCCGCCAGCGATGTCCGGCTTTATCCGACCATCATCCATAGGTCCGAAGCTGCTGTAATTTGCTACTGAAGCGGAGCTGATATTTCCTTGGGAATCAATTTCGGTATCCACCGCCGAAACGGTAATGCCATTCTTTGACGCGGCAAAACCCAACATCAGGTCAAATCCCTGAGCAGATGTTCCGTGGATCGGAGCGCTATTGTGCCCCATTTTTTGTGAATTTCCCGCAGCGGTCACCATTAAATAATAAGGTGCGTTGAACATGATCTTGTCCCAGTCTTGGGATACCTTGATATAGGATCCAAAGTACCAATCTGGCACCCGCTCGCTCTCGATCCCATAGGAATGATTGGAAAGCAACAATCCATTGGCTGCGGCCTCGGCCACTTCAAGTTTGTCACGGGTCCAATCGTTGGTGGTGGCATTGGCCATAAAGGCCACTCCCCTGGCCCTTTCCTTTATCCCGGTCGCAATAAGGGTGCCAAGTACCATAGTGGCGTGGGGACTCAAGCTATGTGCGGCATCTCCTATGATCGCCCTATTGCTGAACTCTTGGTGGGAGGTCCTGGCCACTCCCCCATCCCAAACACCCACCTTCATTCCCTTTCCGGTCAGGTCCAATTTTAGAAGTCCCCCGCTATACAATGTATTGGCGCGGGAAACATTGCTAACATGGTCGTTAAACGTAGTGTAGTATATTGGGGCCCCGTCGGGACCTACTTCTTGAAGTTCAATAAAATTACCGTTGTCAAGGGTCTTGGAAACGATCCAGCCCTTGGCTTTGGCCATATTCATCATCCGTTCTTTGGAAGCGGTAAAATCCTTGGATAATTCTTTTGTAATGGCCTGCATTTTTAAAGAATTGTACTGCCCTTTGATCTTCATTGACTGCTCTTGGTTCTGACCAGTAGCAAATATGGATGAAAATAAAATAAGCGTTAGGAAAATACGCTTACAAGTTGGGAGGCTTGTAGGAATATTGTACTCCATGACAGTAGGTTTATTAAGATTTGGACTACGAATATAACGACAAACCTTAATGAATTCGTTTAAATACACGGTTTATTCGTTGAAATACAAGGTTTAAGGGCGTTTTCCCTCTTCGTAAGGTATTATTTACAGAAAAATAAGGTACATTTTGAAATGTAAGCAAATACTTTCTCGGATCCCTTGCCGAGAAATATGCCGCGCTATCCCTTAAAATTTACCGACAAGGCTTATGGAGTAAAATTAACTTTTAAGGGCATCTATTCCTTTTCGGAATGGCCGACCCCCACGGGGCAATGGCATACGTGTTCGGGGTAAAGCCAAAACAACCTTTTGACCCATTAAAACCCCATTGTAATGCTCCTACTCCTTTTCGTCCGAAGCTATGGTAGTCTTCCTCCGTATGCACTGTGTGGTCGGCTTCGATGCACCTCCAATGGGAATCACGGTCACGATATTCCCCATTAGTGGACTAATTGGCCAAATACGGCAGTATTTTGTGTTTTGGGTCCAAAAATACAAATCCCACAAGGCAACAATTCATTAGATTTGTACTATAATAAGCTTTATGATAGAGAAGAAAGTAATTGAATATGAAAAAGTGGTCCTTATTGGCGTAATCAATAGGGAACAGGATGAGGAAACGGTCACCGAATATTTGGACGAACTGGAATTCCTTACCTATACGGCCGGAGGGGAAGTTTCAAAAAGATTTGTGCAACGGATAGACCTCCCCAACCCAAAGACCTACATTGGCAGTGGAAAGCTGCTTGAGGTGGAGGCCTATGTGCAACAAAATGACATAGGAACGGTCGTTTTTGACGATGAGCTTACCCCAGGTCAGCAACGGAACATAGAACGACAGCTACGCTGCAAGATTTTGGACAGGACCAGTCTCATACTGGATATTTTTGCCCAGAGGGCTCAGACCAGTTATGCCCGAACACAAGTGGAACTGGCACAGTATGAATATCTCCTGCCCAGGCTAACCGGACTCTGGACGCATTTGGAACGGCAAAAAGGTGGTATTGGAATGAGAGGTCCGGGAGAAACCGAGATCGAGACGGACAGACGTATCGTACGCGACCGTATTTCCCTTTTAAAAAAGAAGCTGACCAAGATAGACAGGCAGATGGAAACCCAAAGGGGAAACCGTGGCACCTTGGTACGTGTCGCCTTGGTGGGGTATACCAATGTTGGGAAATCCACCCTGATGAACGTCATAAGCAAAAGTGAGGTATTCGCCGAAAACAAACTTTTTGCAACCCTGGACACCACCGTCCGCAAGGTGGTCATCGGTAATTTACCTTTTCTGTTGACCGATACCGTGGGATTTATCAGAAAATTACCTACACAGTTGGTGGAAAGTTTTAAAAGTACCTTGGACGAAGTACGCGAAGCCGATCTATTGTTGCACGTAGTTGATATTTCGCACCCTACATTTGAAGAGCATATCGCATCCGTAAACCTGATATTGGACGAAATAGACAGTTCCAATAAGAGAACGATCATGGTCTTCAACAAAATAGACCAGTACCACCATGAGACCATTGATGAGGATGATCTGACCACGGAACGCACCACAAAACATTTTACCATTGGGGAATGGAAAAGTACGTGGATGCAAAAATTGGGGGATCGCGCAATTTTTATATCGGCCCTGAACAAAGAAAATTTAGAGGATTTTAGAAAAAGGGTCTATGATGAGGTACGTGATATCCATGTGACCCGCTTTCCCTATAACAATTTCCTTTATCCGGAATTTTTGGACGAGTATTGACCATTTTCGGAATAAATGCCAGATAAAGCATTGGAAATAATATTTTACAATAGGTTCATCTCAAAAATTTAGATTTTACAAAATCATGCCCTATATTTAGGGCGTATTTAAGTGATAGTGTTTATTCCCTGAAATACCAGAACCTTAAGGTGCCATAAGTAGGGTCCCAAATGTCCCTACGGATCCTTAAACCATTCTCCCGGGTTTAACCGGGAAACCAAATTATCCAGACCTATTTGTCTAAAAAAAGCCCTTTAAAAAGGGCTTTTTCATTGAAATGCTTCCCCAGTGCCTTGGGAGACCAACTGTAGACAATCCCCCACATTTGTGTTTAAATGCAATTTTATATAATGTTTTATTATTGGAAAGATTCATGACCCGCACCAACATAACTTTACGGACTATCGTACGGATTGCCTGTTTAGATCTATAAGAGGAAACCTGCTACGGACTAACGGCAACGGAGTGGAACAACTTCCCAAGGCCATAAATTTTTGGGGTCGGCCCTGTTCATATGAGTTTGAATCAGCACTTTCCATATATTCAAAAAGCCCTTTGAAAAGGGCTTTTATAACGAATGGATCTGCATTTTGTGAGGATATGGGAGCTGGTCAAAAAGAGTAGTTCAGCCCGAGTACCCAATATGTTTGCAATTTATTGTCTATGGTATCAAAAGTAGCGGTGGGATCAGGGACAGCTTGGTCATTGAGGGCATAATTAAGGGCTTCCTGTTTGTTTTTGCGCAGACCGAAATCGAACCCTACTCCTATCATTTTCCAAAGGGTATAACCAAAGGAGTTGGTCCATGTCCAATTGGAATAGTCTGAACTCTTGTAGCTCTGGAATGCGGAAAGGTTGGTCTTAAAACTTATATTGCCCAGTTGACGGGTATAATCGGCTACGATCTTCGCTCCCAATGAAGATTCAAATATGGTATCCTCGTCACTGAATACAAAGTTATAGTTTAAGGGATGTACAACTACTACCAAATCGGGAATCGGGGTCCATGTGGCACCCACACCCAAGTCCAAATATCCAGGATCGTTAAAGTTACTTAAGATGGTGGTCCTGTATTCTCCCAATGCGGAAACAGCAAAACTCTTGTTCAAGCGATAGCCGTATAGGGAGGAAATGTTAAAAACATCATTGGCCTGCTGAAAGCTATCGTCATCTTCCGGATCATCCTTATCATCTATCTTTACCCAACTTAGGTTAAGATTGGCAGCATTTCTCCAAAAGAATTTCTCCTGTGTAAGGTTGGCATAGGCATTCACCGTAAAACCTATGTTGCCGGCCGACGAATTTGGAATCCCTTTGGAATACCAGTCGTTGAATTCCGAAAGGCTTCCCCCAATGGTCCCAAAAGCGCCCTTTTTCCAGCCTGGAAGGGCATCTATCCTTGTCTGGATCGCATCCACCCTTCCTTGGATGGCGGTAACAGAATCCTTTTTTGCGGCCTGTTCAGCTTTTAATTCTTCCAATGTCTGCGAGTGGACGCTTAGACCAGTCGCGCACATAGCCAATCCCAACAGTATTTTTTTCATAGCGTTTTATTTATAGATACCACGCAAATGTAAGAAATACGTTAAAGAAATTGTTTTTTATACCTTATTTTCTCCTTTTGAAAAGCGGAACCGAGGAACAGGCCTCCCCGTACATGATACTCTTGGCCACCGTTTGCAGTTTGGCCGTTGCCCATAAATAGGCGTTTGGTGGTACGGGTTTATCATTACATCCCTTGATGATGACCGGCCTATCTTGATACGGCGTTACATCCAACTCTTGGAGGATCCCATGATAAAGGGCCGTTTCCAATTGTTCCAGATCACCAATTACCATTTGTCTTACAAAAGGCTTTAAATGGGAACCTATGAGCATATACGCCCATCCTGGGACTATGGCATCAGTGGAGCATCCCAAGGCCACATAACAATCCCTGTAATGTGACCAGTCGTGATCGGCAAGTGCCGTCCTGAAGTCTTTCTCCCTAAGTATCAAGCCTTCGTAAAGCCACTGTTTTATATCCAGGACCTTCCGTTCTCCCCTTGGATAATGGTCCCCAAGGTCAAAGGTGACCAGGGCGCTCTGTGTTACACGGTTGATAATTTCTTCCGTCATGGCCTACAACATTCCAAGTTCCAGTTTTGCCTCTTCGCTCATCAACTCTTGTGTCCAAGGGGGATCAAAGGTGATTTCCACCTCCACATCCTTGATTTCATCAATGGACTTTACCTTTTCCTCCACCTCCACGGGCAAGGTCTCGGCCACGGGACAATTTGGGGAAGTAAGCGTCATCAAAATCTTCACCTCGTTGTCCTCGTTTACGAACACATCGTAAATAAGGCCCAGCTCGTAAATATCCACGGGGATTTCAGGGTCATAAATGGTCTTCAGTACCCGAACTATCTTTTCCCCCAATTCTTGGGTATCCATATTAATTTCCTCGTTCATTTTATTAAAAGTAAGGGCAATCGTGGGAGTGCCCGATTAATTTAATTGTGTCTGGTATGCCACTGCATACATTTTTAACTGCTTTATCATGCTTACCAAGCCATTGGCCCTGGTAGGCGACAAATGTTCCTTTAGGCCTATGGCATCTATAAATTGGGTGTCCGCTTCAATGATGTCCTTTGGGGTCTGATTGCTAAAGGCCCGAATTAGAATCGCAATGATACCCTTTGTAATTATGGCATCGCTATCCGCGGTAAACACCAGTTTGTCCTGTTCCAGCTCGGCATGCACCCAAACCTTACTTTGGCAACCTTTAATAATATTATCCTCGGTCTTGTATTGCTCGTCGATAAGGGGCAGTGACTTTCCAAGTTCGATCATGTATTCGTATCGCTGCATCCAGTCTTCGAACATGGAAAACTCATCCACTATTTCTTCTTGTATTTCTTTAATTCCCATAATCGTGTTTTATCCAAAGGTACAATGTACCCGTTTAAACTTTCTCTATTATCCTAAAAATAACAACCCCGACCATTTCTTGCAACTTTCCATACCACCAAAAGTCGACACCTCATCAGTCGGTTTGCCTATTCAATACTTTCGGACAACGTCAACAGATAATCCACCAACTTTCGCAGACTATCAGGGGGATTGCCATGATCGAAGGTGGGAGAGCTGTACGACTTGCCTTTTTCGATTTCCAAGGTAGCCATCGCCGCACCGTCAAATGCCCTTTTATTGGAAGGCGGGTCCAGATCCGCAATGGTCCCCAAGTCGATTTCCTTTGCAAGGGACTGTACCTTTTGCCATTGGGAAGTTTTTATACGCATACCTAGGGCATCTCCCTCCCTATCCTTGTTCACCATAACGGAATCGGCCGTGGCCGTAATCTTCCAATAGGATCCCCTGGAAAGGGCGGTATAAGTTATGGATGAGGGGCCCGGTTCTTGGGACTGCTTCTGTTGACATGTGGTCAGGGGCAACATCAGAAAAAACGATATCAAGGCAATGGTTTTCATGGGCGGAAAATTATAAATGTTACTGATTCTTATTAGATCAACATGGCCTTTGCCTTTTTGACGGCAGCCACCAAAACATCCACTTCTTCCATGGTATTGTAAAAGCTAAAACTGGCCCTTACCGTTCCCGGAATCTTAAAATAATCCATAATAGGTTGGGCACAGTGATGGCCCGTACGTACGGCCACCCCCAGTTTATCCAAAATGGCCCCGATATCATACGGATGGATCCCTTCTATATTAAAGGAAATAACGGCAGTCTTTTCATTGGTACGTCCATAGATCTGCAGGCCCTCTATCGTTAATAATTGTTCCGTAGCGTACTTCAACAACTGCTGTTCATATTGTGCAATGGGGCCAAAACCAATGGCGTTCATATAATCGAGCGCAGCACCAAAGGCGATTCCCCCACAAATATTAGGGGTACCCGCTTCAAATTTATGCGGGAGTTCGGCATATGTGGTCCTTTCGAAGGTGACCTCAGCGATCATTTCCCCACCCCCTTGATAAGGGGGAAGTTTATTTAGCCATTCTTCTTTTCCATATAACATCCCCACACCTGTGGGGCCACATAATTTATGTGCGGACGCCACATAAAAATCGACATCCAACAGCTGCATATCCGCCTTTATATGGGGCGCTGCCTGTGCCCCGTCGACCAAAACGGCCGCCCCCACCTTATGGGCGGCCCCAATAATTTCTGAAATCGGGTTCACCGTACCCAGGGCATTTGAAACATGGTTGCAAAACACCAATTTGGTGCGATCAGATAAAAGTTGGTGATAAGCATCCATCTGTAAGGCACCTTCAGGATTCATGGGTATGACCTTTAGAATGGCTCCGGTACGCTGGCAGAGCATTTGCCATGGCACAATGTTGGAATGGTGCTCCAAGGCCGATACAATGATTTCATCCCCCTCTTTCAACAGGCTGGAAAAACCGCTGGCCACCAAATTGATGCCATGGGTTGTTCCCGATGTCATGATTATTTCATGGGAAAAGGCGGCATTAAAATGCTTCCGTACCTTTTCCCGTGCCTTTTCATAGGCATCGGTCGCCTCTTGGGATAGGGTATGAACCCCACGGTGGATGTTCGCATTGTAATTGCTGTAATAATCTACGATTACATCTATTACCTGTTGTGGGGTCTGGGAGGTGGCCGCATTATCCAAATACACTAAGGGGCTACCGTTTACCGTCCTTTTTAGTATGGGGAAGTCCCTTCGGATTTTATCAATATCGAACATGGCTTTTATCATACGATAAACATTTACTGAAAGGGGGTAAAAACGGTCTGCCTACAAATCGAACCCAAGATTGACACCCAGTTTATTGGCTATCAACTTATTGATCCTCACCTTTAGTTCAGGGATCTTTACGCTTTCCAACACATTATTGGCAAAGGCGTACATCAGAAGGGCCTGGGCTTCCTTTTTGGGAATGCCCCTTGATTGTAAGTAGAACAGCGCTTCTTCATCAAGTTGGCCTATGGTACATCCGTGGGAACACTTTACATCATCCGCAAAGATTTCCAGTTGTGGTTTTGTATTGATGGTTGCCTTATCGCTTATCAAGATATTATTGTTCTGTTGAAAGGCATTGGTCTTTTGGGCCAATCGGTCCACGATGATCTTTCCATTGAACACCCCAGTGGAGTTTTCACCATAGATACCCTTGTAGTCCTGATGGCTTTCACAATTGGGCTCCTTGTGGTGCACCAAGGTATGGTGGTCCACATGCTGCTTATCGCCCAAAATGGTGACCCCTTTCATAGTGGAATCGAGATGTTCCCCGTTCTGATAGAAATTAAGGTTGTTCCTGGTTAGTTTCCCCCCAAAGGAAAAAGTATGCACCTTTACCAAGCTGTTGTCTTTCTGGTCTATATACGTATTGTCTATTAGGGAAGCCGAACCACTATCGTTCTGTACCTTGTAATAATCCACAATGGCGTTTTTGGCCGCAAAAATCTCCGTTACCGAGTTGGTAAGGACCTCATTGGTGGTAAGGCTCTGGTGCCGTTCGATTACCTGCAGTTCCGCATTTTCCTCCGCCACGATCAAATTTCTGGGCTGCAGGAGCACCGCCGCTTCGCTACCCGTAGAGAAATGTAAAATTTCTATGGGTTTTTTGGGCACTTTGTTCTTTGGAATATAGATATAGGCCCCTTCCTTGCTAAACGCAGTGTTCAGGGTGGTAAGGGATTCCTCTTTGGAGGCAATACGGTTAAAATACACGTCAATGACCGCCCTGTACATCGGTTTGGTAAGGGCAGCGCTCATCAAGCAGATATCCACACCGTCATGGGTGGTCTCTGAGAGATAGGAACTGTACACGCCATCCACAAAAACGATCTTATAGGTATCTATTTCATGCAGAAAATATTTTTTGACGTCCTTATACTCCAGAGAACTTTCATTCTTTGGAAAAACACTGAAATCTATCTTTTGTAGGCTGTTGAGGCTGGTATATTTCCATGCCTCTTCCTTTTTGGTGGGAAAACCTTTGATCTCAAAATTCCGGATGGCTTCGGAACGTATATCATGTACCGGGTGATCCAGGTCCATGTTGTTTTCGAAAGCCATAAAGGAAGAAACCAATTTATCTTTTAAATCCATCATTTCACAATTAAACATTACACGTGGGCACCCCTTTTACGAATACCGCTTGCCAAGACCTTTTAGACCAAGGTCTCCTGTTTGATCCAGTCGTACCCCTTTTCCTCCAGTTCCAGCGCAAGGTCCTTGGTACCCGACTTTACGATCTTGCCGTTATATAGCACATGTACAAAATCGGGCACTATGTACTCCAACAACCGCTGGTAGTGGGTAATGACGATCACGGCGTTGTCCTTGCTCTTCAATTTGTTCACCCCATTGGCAACGATTCGCAGGGCATCGATATCCAGTCCTGAATCCGTTTCGTCCAAGATGGCCAATTTGGGTTCCAACATTGCCATTTGGAAAATTTCGTTCCGCTTTTTTTCCCCTCCGGAAAACCCTTCGTTAAGGGAACGGGATAGGAACTTTCTATCAATTTCGAGCAATTCCGATTTCTCCCGAATCAACTTCAACATTTGATTGGCGGGCATATCCTCCAAGCCGTTTGCCTTTCTGGACTCGTTGATCGCCGTTTTCATAAAATTGGTAACGGATACCCCAGGGATTTCGATGGGATATTGGAAAGAAAGAAAAATGCCCTTATGGGCCCTTTCCTCAGGTGCCGAATCCGCAAGGTCCTCCCCTTCCAGAAACACCTCTCCCTTTGTGACCTCAAATTCCTCTTTCCCCGCTATCACGGAGGCCAAGGTACTTTTACCGGAACCGTTCGGCCCCATTATGGCATGTACTTCGCCTGCCTTTACCTCTAGGTTGATCCCCTTCAATATTTCCTTATCGTCCACACTTGCGTGCAGGTTGCTGATTTTAAGCATTTCTGTATTTTTTTAAATGGTACTTCTTCTTTTATTCCATAGGAAGGCAGCCTTAACCTACTGAACCTTCCAAACTGATCTCCAATAATTTCTGTGCTTCCACTGCGAATTCCATCGGCAGTTTATTGAGCACTTCCTTACTAAAACCGTTTACGATAAGCGCGATAGCCTTTTCTGTAGGTATTCCCCGCTGATTGCAATAGAATATCTGATCCTCCCCAATTTTGCTGGTGGTGGCCTCATGTTCTATTTGGGCCGACTTATTTTTTACTTCAATATAGGGGAAGGTATGTGCCCCGCATAAATTGCCCATTAACAGGGAATCGCATTGGGAGAAATTCCTTGCATTTTCGGCCCTACTGTTGATCTGTACCAGTCCACGGTAGCTGTTCTGCGACTTGCCCGCCGAAATTCCCTTGGAAATAATGGTACTCTTGGTATTTTTACCTAGATGCACCATTTTCGTGCCCGTATCGGCCTGTTGGTGGTTGTTGGTAACCGCAATGGAATAAAACTCCCCGATGGAATTATCCCCTTTCAGGATGCAGGAAGGATATTTCCAGGTTACTGCCGAACCTGTCTCCACCTGTGTCCAGGATATTTTGGCGTTCTTTTCGCAAAGGCCCCTTTTGGTAACGAAGTTATACACTCCGCCCTTTCCTTCCTTATTTCCGGGAAACCAGTTCTGTACGGTCGAATATTTAATTTCCGCATTGTCCATGGCAATGAGCTCCACCACGGCGGCATGCAATTGGTTCTCGTCCCTTGATGGCGCGGTACAGCCCTCCAAATAACTTACATAACTGCCCTCATCGGCAATTACGAGGGTTCGTTCAAATTGTCCGGTCCCCGCTTGGTTGATCCTAAAATAGGTCGATAGTTCCATTGGACAGCGAACCCCTTTCGGGATGTAGCAGAACGAACCGTCCGAGAAGACCGCTGAATTAAGGGCCGCATAGAAATTGTCCCTTTGGGGCACTACGGTCCCCAGATGCTTCCGCACCAATTCGGGATGTTCCCTGATGGCTTCGGAAATGGAACAAAAAATAATTCCCTTTTCGCCTAAGGTTTTTTTGAAGGTGGTGGCAACGGAAACCGAATCCATTACGATATCCATGGCCACACCGGACAACAATTTTTGTTCGTCAATGGATATGCCCAATTTTTTAAAGGTATCCAACAGTTCCGGATCCACTTCGTCCAAACTGTTGTACTTGGGTTTTTTGTTAGGTGCGGAATAATAGGAAATTGCCTGAAAATCCGGTTTTTTATAGTGCACATTGGCCCATTCCGGCTCTATCATTTCCTTCCATGCCCTAAAAGCCTCCAAGCGCCACTCGGTCATCCATTCCGGTTCTTCCTTTTTTTTGGAAATGGCCCTTACAATATCTTCGTTAAGACCATTGGGAAAGGTGTCCGATTGGATATCGGTATAAAAACCATATTCGTATTCCTTGGTCTCCAGCTCTTTTTTTAATTCTTCCTCTGTATATGCCATACGTTTTTCTTTTTAATTGGGGTCAAACGAAAGGGCGAGCCCGATCTTTTGCCCGGTTGTTCGGACCTACAGCGAGAAACTTTCCCCGCACCCGCAGGTCCTTTGCGCGTTTGGGTTGTTAAACACAAACCCTTTTCCGTTGAGTCCCCCGGAATATTCCAAGGTTGTTCCCACTAGGTATAAAAAGCTTTTTTTATCCACTACGATCCTTACGGCATTGTCCTCGAAGATTTTATCCGTTTCGCCGACCGCGTTGTCGAAACGAAGCTCATAGGACAATCCACTGCAACCTCCACTTTTCACACCGACGCGCACATAGTCACTATCTACGTTATAACCGCCTTCCGCCATCAAGGCGACCACTCTGTTTTTGGCGGTTTCCGATACTTTTATCATATCTAAATGGGTTTGTTCCAATTAATTTACAAAGATAAGATATATACAGGGCATTCCCATACATATGCACATTTATATAACAAATTCACGCATAACATTTCTCTATCAATACGCCCTTTTTAACATTTCTATCTCCTTGGCCGGCCTACTTGCGGGCATACTGCGGGCAGCTGTGTTAAAATTAGGGCAGTCTATTGTTTTAAAGGGCCTTAACAGTTTCATTGCCCAAAAATATAATATCCCATTATTCCTACTTATTTTTGCGGTATGCTGGAAGAAAAGAATACAGAAAAGACTGATTTGGCCGCCTTAGGGGAATTTGGCCTTATAGAACACCTTACCAAAGATTTTACACTTTCCCACGAATCCACCCTAAAGGGAATCGGCGATGACGCGGCGGTCCTGGATTTTAAATCAAAAAAAACGGTGCTGTCCACCGATCTCTTGATCGAAGGGGTGCACTTCGATCTGGCCTATGTACCACTGAAGCATCTGGGCTACAAGTCGGTCATGGTCAATCTTTCGGATATTTACGCCATGAATGCCAAGGCCACGCAGATTACGGTATCCTTGGCAGTGTCAAATAGATTTCCCTTACAGGCCCTCGAGGAATTTTACAATGGGGTGGCGCTTGCCGCCAAAGTGTACAATGTGGATCTTGTGGGTGGCGATACCACTTCCTCCACCAAGGGGATGCTGATCAGCATTACTGCAATAGGGGAAGCGGAGCAGGAAAACCTTACCTATAGGAGCGGGGCAAAACCCAATGACCTATTGGTCGTTTCGGGGGACTTGGGCGCCGCCTATTGTGGACTTCAGGTGCTGGAGCGGGAAAAGGAGGTTTTTAAGGCAAATCCCAATAGCAATCCCGATCTTTCCATGTACAGCTATATAGTGGAGCGACAGCTAAAACCGGAAGCGCGAAAGGACATTGTTGAACTGCTCAAAAAACTGGAAGTATTGCCCACCTCCATGATCGATATCAGTGATGGGCTTTCCTCCGAAATATTACATCTCTGTAAACAGAGCGCCGTAGGCTGCAATCTTTATGAAGATAAAATACCCTTGGATCCAACGGTAATCTCTACCTGTGAGGAATTCAACATAGACAGTACGTTGGTTGCCCTAAGCGGAGGGGAGGATTACGAACTGTTGTTCACCATAGACCAAAAAGAATTCCCGAAAATAAAAGGCAATCCACATTTTACCGTCGTGGGGCACATGACGGAAAAGGCTGAGGGTGCTCATTTGATTTCCAGGAATAATTCAAAAATCCCATTGACCGCACAGGGATGGAATTCATTTTCAAACTAAGGTTTAGGCCACTTGGTGCGCCCTATGCCTTTTTTGGTACAAGTGCTCCAGCGCATTGTTTATGTCCTGTCGTTCCGGGGTCAGCCGTGAAAGGTTTCCACTTAGATCCGTGGTCACCTCGTTGCCGCAGTGGGTACATTTGTATTCCTTGATGTGCAAAGTTACTTTTTTGGAAACGGTGTAATGGTGTCCAAAAATTCCACAGCAAAAAGAACTTAATTTTGTGCCATAGTCGGAAAAGACTTTTTTCATAAGTAGGTTTTTAGGTTGCATGGTTGGTTTGGGACCGTTGATGCAAAAGGTTGAACTTGGTTTGTTGGTCAAAGCAACTAACTGAATCGCTTTTCATTAACAACGACAATTTGCTTAAAATTATTGGGGCGCACCAAGTTTATTTTTTAAAATTTCGATAAAAGGAAAATTTTTGGACGAACGGCATGTTTTTAACGACAAAGTGCAGACGGTCCTAGGGTATTTCCTGCCCTTTTAAAATTTATATTTGGCGTATGTATACCATAAAGGAAACCCTTGTTACGGCCTTCGCCCTATTTTCCCTTTTTTTTGGAGCGGGAAACCTGATTCTTCCTCCTTTGCTCGGATTTGGATCTGGAGACCTTTGGTGGTTGGTTACGATCGGGTTCTGCCTCTCCGCAGTGTTCATTCCCATCTTGGGAATTTTTGCCCATGCCAAGCTTCAAGGGACCATTTTCGACTTTGGAGAAAAAGTCTCCCCTACATTCAGTTTGATATATTCCCTGTTGGTATATGCGATAGCAATAGCGCTCCCTTCGCCCAGGACCGCTTCGGTAACACATGAGATGGCAATTCAGCCCTTTTGGGACACTCCCTATTTGCTGACCAGCATACTGTATTTTGCCCTGGTCTTTATATTCGTCATCAACCGCTCCAAAATTATGGACATCATGGGAAAGGTTCTTACCCCTGCCATCATCCTTATCCTATTGACCATTATAGGTATTACCGTTTTTTCCTATGATTTCACTTTTGGGCGGTCTACATATTCCAATGCCTTTACGGAGGCAATCCTGGAAGGGTACCAAACTTTTGACGCGATAGGAGCGGTCGTGGTTGGTGGGGTGATCATTGTATCGATCAATTTAAGGCGACCGGCGGCACACCAAGAAAAAAGGACCTTGTTAATGAGGGCGGGATGGTTGGCGGGCACGGCATTGTTCCTGATCTATTTGGGACTTATACTTACCGGGGCACTTTTACATTCGGAATTTGATCAGAAAATAGGCCGCGTGGCGCTGCTCAACGGCATAAGCCTAAAAACGTTGGGCCCTACCGCCAATTTACTGTTGGGCCTTTTGGTGGGCCTGGCCTGCTTTACCACAGCGGTGGGCATCGTGACGGGCACCTCCGATTTTATAAAATCCCGGTGTAAGGGGTCACGGCTCGCATATTACAGTACGGCCGTAGTAGGCTGTAGCTTGGGGGTCTTGATGGGACAGTTTAACGTAGCCTATATAATTGCCGTGGCATTGCCCTCGCTTATGTTCATTTATCCCATTACAATAGTGTTGATCCTATTGAATGTGGCACCCAACAGGTTCGCTACCCAAAAAGTTTTTAGGGTGGTCGTAGTGGTAACGATACTCTTCAGTATTCCCGATTTTATGGTCAGCATTGGATTTGGGGCGCCCTTTCAAGCGGTCGCAAGATGGATTCCCTTAAGCCGTTATAGTCTGGGATGGGTAGTTCCTGCCATTATAGCGTTTGTGCTCGTAAATGCAGCACGGGCCATAAACCCGTCCAGACCGATAGGATAGAAAAATGAAGGGGATGCCTAGGACGGACACCCCCGTACCATTAAGCTCCCTGCTGCATCAACTCCTCTATTTCCTCCAATTCTATGGGGATATCGCGCATCAGGTTAAAAGGTTCACTTGTTTCCTGAATCACTACGTCATCCTCCAACCGAACCCCAAAACCTTCTTGGGGAATATAGATCCCCGGTTCCACCGTAAATACCATATTGGCTTGCATGGGGGTTTTTAGGGCACCATAATCATGGGTATTCAAACCAATGTGATGGGTGGTGCCGTGCATAAAATATTTCTTAAAGGCCGGCCATTCCTTGTTTTCATTCTGTACGTCCGACTTGTCCAGGAGTCCAAGGCCCAATAGTTCGGAAGTCATTATCTTCCCAACTTCCTGATGGTGCTCGGCCCATAGGATTCCGGGCGCCATCATTTTTGTAGCTTCATTTTTTACCCTTAAAACCGCATTATAGACCTCTTTTTGTCGTTTATTGAATTTTCCGTTTACCGGAATGGTCCGTGTAAGGTCGCTTGAATAGTTTGCATATTCCGCCGCCACATCCAAAAGAAGTAGGTCCCCATCCTTGCATTGCCTGTTGTTTTCAAGGTAGTGGAGCACATTGGCACTGTTTCCAGAAGCGATAATGGGCGCATATGCAAAGCCTTTGGAACGGTTCCTGACAAATTCGTGCAACAGTTCGGCCTCCACCTCGTATTCCCAGACGCCCGGCCGCACAAACTGCAGCAATCTCCTAAACCCCTTATTGGTGATGTCGCATGCCCTTTGCATAAGGTGGAGTTCTTCCGGTTCCTTGACCCCACGGATCTTTTGGAGGATGGGATTACTTTTTGCCCACTGATGGGCGGGGAACCTAGCTTTGCATTTTTTTATAAAACGATCCTCGCGGGTCTCCGTCTCCACCGCTTGCCTATAATGTTCATTGGTATTGAAATAAACGGTATCCGCTTCGGTCATAAGATCGAACAATATCCGATCAAATTCCTTTAGCCAGTAAATGGTTTGGATTCCCGAAATTTCCGTAGCCATTTCCTTGGTAAGTTTTGCTCCCTCCCAGACCGCTATATGATCATTGGTTTCCCTGACGAACAATACTTCCCTGTGTTTTGCATCGGACGAATCCGGAAAAAGGACCAAAATGGTCTCCTCTTGGTCTGCTCCCGAGAGGTAAAAAAGGTCACGGTCCTGTTCAAAGGAAAGGGTACTATCCGCCCCAATGGGATAAATGTCGTTCGAATTGAAGACCGCCAAACTTTTCGACTTCATCTGGGACATAAATTTTTTTCGGTTTTTTTTGAACAGTTCGTTCGGTATTCGATCGTATTTCATTTGATATATTTTAAGAACTTTATGATTTGGCATTGGGTTAACCTTATCCAGAAATTCCGATTTTACGGGAATGGTCCCATTGCCGTTCAAAAGTAACCAAATCACTATCCAAAAAAAAGAAAGGGGACATAATTTAGTGGGTCCTGTCCCGACCTTTGGAAAGTTGGGCACATCATCTTAACATCATAAAACTAGAGGCCATTCCAGATCAAATAACACATCCGTGAACCAAATCAATTCCTTCGGGGCATTCCCATGGCATTCAAAGGAAAACCTAATACCCAATGAGACAACGCATCGGGAAATAAAATCCATATAATGGGATTGATCACTGTTTTACGGAAATGTATCGGTCCTTTTGCCCTTCACACAAATTTGCTATCTTCCCATAAGCGAAACCAACCCTTTTAATTTTGACCATGAGAAACATTCTTTTTCCCTTATCGTTTTTGGGGATACTCGTCACATGGGGACAGGCCCCATCTCCAAAAGAAACGATCCTCCGGGCCCTACAGGAAAAAAAATCCTCCCAGGAACAATCCTTGGTCGGCAACATCCCATTTCAGAACATCGGCCCCACCATTATGGGTGGAAGAGTGGTGGATCTTGATGTCAACCCTGATAACCCCATCGAATTTTATGTGGGTTACGCTTCCGGGGGTCTTTGGTACACAAACAATAATGGCACATCCTTTACCCCGGTAATGGACAGTTCCCCCACACAGAATGTGGGCGATATTGCCGTGCATTGGAAATCGGGGACCTTGTGGGTGGGCACTGGGGAAAACAATGCTTCGCGTTCTTCCTATGCAGGAGTGGGACTTTTGAAATCGATCGACAAAGGAAAGAACTGGGAACTAATGGGCCTTGAGGACAGCCACCATATTGGCAGGATCCTTATAAACCCCGAAAATCCCGATGAAGTGGTGGTAGGGGCGAGCGGGCACCTGTATTCTTCCAATGGGGAACGGGGCATCTATCGTACAAGCGACGGTGGACAAACGTGGAAGAAAACCCTATTTATTACGGATGATACGGGCATCATTGATCTTGCCATGTCCCCCCATAATTTTAATGTACAGTATGCCGCTTCTTGGCAAAAGGACAGAAAGGCTTGGGATTTTATAGGTAGCGGTACAGGATCGGGCCTGTACAAAAGTATGGATGGAGGAAATAGCTGGGAGAAAATATCCACTCTAGAAAGTGGCTTTCCAACAGGATTGGGAGTAGGAAGGATCGGTCTTGCGGTATTCGATGACAATACGATATATGCCGTACATGATAACCAGTACAGAAGAACGCACAGCAATGAAATTGGAAAAATGCCAACGGGCCTGCAAAAGGACGATTTTAAGGATATGGATACCGCGGCCTTTCTTAAAATTGAGGACAAGCAGCTAAATGAGTTCTTAAAAACCAATGGTTTTCACGAGAAATACCGTGCGGCCAATGTTAAACAACTGGTGGAAAGTGGCAGTGTAAAACCTATAGACCTCGCCAACTATTTGGAGGATGCCAATTCAATGTTGTTCGATACCCTTGTTGTAGGGGCGGAAGTCTATAGAAGCGAGGATGGGGGAAAGACCTGGAAAAAACAGCATGAAACCTTTCTGGAAGACCTATTTTATAGTTACGGTTATTATTTTGCGCAGATTGCGGTAGATCCCAGCAATAAGGAAAAAATATATCTTGCCGGGGTCCCGATAATACGTTCGGATGATGGCGGAAAGACCTTTTCCCCAATGAACGGTGACAACGTACATTCCGATCACCATGCTATTTGGATAGATCCAAAACTGCCCAGGCATATCATAAACGGAAATGATGGAGGGGTGAACATTTCCTATGATGATGGGGCCACTTGGATCAAAAACAACAGTCCGGCCGTAGGACAGTTCTATTATATCAATACCGACAACAAGGAACCGTACAACGTATACGGGGGGCTTCAGGACAACGGGGTCTGGATGGGCCCACACACCGCAAAGGAGACGAGGGAATGGCATCAGGAGGGACACTATCCGTGGAAATCCATTTTGGGTGGTGATGGTATGCAGGTACAGATAGATTCAAGAAACAACAACCTCGTCTATACGGGCTATCAGTTCGGGAACTATTTTAGGTTGGACCTGGAAAAGGGGGAACGTACCTATATACAACCCAAACACGAATTGGGGGAAAGCCCTTACCGCTTTAATTGGCAGAGTCCCATCCTGCTTTCCCCCCATAATCAGGACATCCTTTATTTTGGGGGCAACAAGCTGCACCGTTCCCTAAACAAGGGAGCCGACTGGGAAACTATTTCGGGCGACCTGACCCGTGGCGGAAAAAAGGGGAACGTGGCCTATGGAACCCTGACCAGCATTTCGGAATCCCCATTTAAATTTGGGACCATCTATACCGGAAGCGACGATGGAATGTTACAGCTTACCACAGATGGCGGAAACACTTGGGAGGTATTGGAGGTAAAAGGTCCCAACATACCCAACGATATTTCCACATTGTGGATAAGCCGGGTATTGGCATCCCAACATCGGAAGGAGAGGGTCTACGTTACTTATAACGGCTATCGGTCCGACCATTTCACCCCATATGTATTCCTTAGCGACGACTTCGGAAAAACTTGGAAGGACATCGCAAGCAATATTCCCGTCTCTCCCGTAAACGCGGTTATAGAAGATATGATAAATCCGGACATGTTGTATGTAGGAACCGATAACGGGGCTTATATAACTTTTGATCAGGGGGAAAATTGGCACGCCTTTTCCGAAGGTCTTCCAGCGGTCGCCGTGCACGACCTCCGTATTCAGTCAAAGGCACAGCACCTCTTGTTGGGCACCCACGGAAGGAGCATTTACAAAGCGGACATCCGTCCGCTACAGGAATTGGCAGGGGAGGGTCCCACTAGCAAATTGACGGTCTTTCCCGTAGATAACATCAAACATTCGGAACGTTGGGGAATTACTTGGGACTCTTGGTCGGAACCGTCCACCCCTGGGCTTGATATACATTTCTTTACGGCCATTGGAGGAGCGTTCATGGCAAAGGTGCAGACCGAATCGGGCATAACGGTAAGCGAGACTGAGGTAGAGGCCGATACAGGGTTTAACATATTATCTTACGACGTGGCCTTTACCAAAGAGGGGCTTGCATCCTATCTTAGGAAAAACAAAATGGAATTAAAGGAGGCCGCCAATGGAAAGACGTACTTGCCCAAAGGCAATTATAACGTGGAAATTTCAGGGAACGGTCTTCGAAAGAACATCTCCTTTACCGTGGAATAGCTGGTATATCAACTGCCTCGGAGCACGCGTAACAGGTACTCAAAGGAACATAGTCGACTTTCATAAAGCGTATTCGGGAATAAGGCCCATTGAATTGGATTTAAACCAAAGGACCAAAAATCCAATATTTGAATATAGGTCCTAAAAAAGTATATGGAGACCATTATTAGGGCAGCGGTCGAAAAGGATATCGCGGCCATTCTAGAAATAATCAACTTTGAGATCGAAAATTCTACCGTTGTATATGATCTTAGGCCACGGACCTTTGACCACCAACTACGGTGGTTCCATCAAAAATTGAAGGAAGGTATGCCCGTATTGGTGGCCGAAAGTAGCTCCACCATTGTTGGCTACGGAAGTTTTGGCGCCTTCAGGCCATGGGATGCCTATAGGTTCAGTGTAGAACATTCCATTTATGTACACCATGCACATAGAGGTGCGGGAGTAGGTAAATTACTGCTTTCCCATTTGATAAAAATTGCCAGGGAAGAAGGTTATCACACCATGCTTGCCGGTATAGACGCTGCCAACAAGGGCAGTTGTGAATTTCACAGAAAATTTGGCTTTTTGGAAATGGGAACCCTCAAGGAGGTAGGGTTCAAGTTCGACAAGTGGCTCGACCTTGTATTCATGCAGTTGTTTCTTTCCGATAGGGAGGAATAGACAAGTTATTTTCCGACGTGGAGCAGCGCATCGCCCTGGTTTACCACAGCTTGGTGGTTGATACAGAAAACGTATCCGTCGAAGGGTGCCTTAATTTCCTTATTGTAATTAGCAAAGGTATCTACGACGATTCCCAGCACCTGTTTTTTTCGGATTTGGGCCCCGTTTTCTACTTTTGGTATAAACATGCCCGCCGTAGGCGCCCTAAGCCACTTCTTGGTACATAGATGCTTACTCCCTTCCCGATGCGCGACCACGGGGGAAACCGGATCGATCATTCCGAAACTTTGCAAAATGTTCAAAATTCCCTGAATTCCCACCTTTATGGAAAAATCATCAAAGCGCATGCTTTCGCCCGCTTCATAGACAATGGTGGGTATTCCCTTTTTATAGGTAGCCTTGCGAAAGGACTTCCCTATAAGGGCAGCCGAAAAGGTAAGTGGGGCATTAAAGATTTCGGCCATTTTTTTACTGGTTTCATCCCCTTCGGTATACCTTACCTGCGGGTAGTTGTTATGTCTGGCGCCCCCGGTATGAAGATCGATCCCATAGTTTATATGGGGAAACAATTGTGCGGTATAATGGTGTGCGATCCTACTGGCCAACGAACCTGACTTACTGCCCGGGAAGCTCCGGTTTACATCCTTGCCGTCAGGAACGTCCCTTGAAAAATGGATAAACCCAAAAACGTTCAATAAGGGCACTACCAAAACAGTTCCCCTATTTATCTTGAAATACTTTTTGTGCAACATTCGACGTGCGATCTCGATACCGTTGATCTCATCGCCATGGAGTCCCGCTTGTATCAAGACAGTAGGGCCAGGATCCTTCCCATTAAACACATAGATGGGGATATTTATCAGGGTGCCGGTGGGCAGACGGTCTATATTGATATGCACCAATTTATGCGTTCCCGGGGCCACACCTTCACCCCCTATGACCATTTCCCTGTTTGTGCTTTCCATACGCTTATTTAGAATTTCCCCGGACGGAATCGGAAAATCACCCATCCATGGGCCAACAAAATTTTATGGCTGAATATATCACTTGATTCCCCTGCCCAATATCGTACAAAAAACAATGGGGCGCAACCAGGACCCTTAAGAAATGGGCATATGGCAAATTTTAAAAAATACCAAGATATATTGTTTAAGTTTTAAGGGAATATTAAAGTGCTTTCTTTTAAAAACTTAAACCCTTGGCAAACTTCTTTAAACTGGTTCTAAATAATGGAAGGAAAGCATCTTAATGCTTGTTAATAACTGCACTGTACAGTAAATTTGCAAATCAAAACAAATAACTAATGAGTGGTTTGACAAAATCATCTATCGCCAGAAAAGTAACCATGGCTCTTTCTGGCCTTTTTTTGGTCTTCTTTTTAGCACAGCACTTTACCATTAACATTACTTCGGTAATCGCACCCGACACTTTTAACGAATGGTCGCATTTTATGGGTTACAACCCATTGGTGCAGTATGTACTTCAGCCCATCTTGATCGCCGGGGTAATCATACATTTTGTAATGGGCTTCGTGTTGGAAATTAGGAACAACAGTGCAAGAAAGATCAAATACGCCCAGTATCGGGGTCAGGCCAATTCACCATGGGTCTCCCGAAACATGATCATTACAGGGTCGGTGGTTTTGGCCTTCATCGGACTTCATATGTACGATTTTTGGGTGCACGAAATGGCTTATAAGTACATTGCGGGCAATCCGGAGGATCCCACCCGTTATTACAAGGAAACGGTGGAAAAATTCGAGCCTTTTTGGCGAACGGCCATTTATGTAGTCTCCTTTATTTTGCTTTCGCTTCATTTACTGCACGGTTTTGCTTCTTCCTTTCAGACCATGGGCGTCAACAATATATACACCCCAAGCATCCAGAAATTCACCAAATTCTTTGCGATAGCGATTCCCCTTGGGTTTATCTTTATCGCCATTTATCATCACCTTAACCCTATAACGCATTAATTATGGGCATTTTAGACGCAAAGATTCCAGATACTCCTTTAAAGGATAAATGGACCAAATATAAAAATGACATCAACTTGGTGAATCCCGCGAATAAGCGGAACATCGATGTGATCGTGGTGGGCACTGGACTTGCCGGGGGGTCGGCCGCAGCGACTTTAGCGGAACTGGGTTACAATGTAAAGGCCTTTTGTTACCAAGATTCGCCCAGGAGGGCGCATTCAATTGCCGCCCAAGGGGGCATCAACGCCGCCAAGAACTATCAAGGCGATGGGGATTCCGTGCACCGGCTCTTCTACGATACCGTTAAAGGGGGCGATTACCGCTCCAGGGAAGCCAACGTATACCGTTTGGCGGAAGTATCGGCCAATATCATCGACCAATGTGTGGCACAGGGCGTGCCCTTTGCCAGGGAATATGGTGGTCTGCTGGACAATCGTTCTTTTGGAGGGGTGTTGGTATCCAGAACATTTTATGCCAAGGGTCAGACCGGACAACAACTGTTGTTGGGAGCCTATTCGGCAATGAACAGACAGATCAACAGGGGAAAGATAAAAATGTACAACCGGCATGAAATGCTGGACCTTGTCATCGTAAATGGCAAAGCAAGGGGCATCATAGCCCGTAATCTGGTGACCGGTGAAATCGAAAGGCATTCGGCACATGCGGTGGTAGTGGGATCTGGAGGGTATGGGAACGTATTCTTCCTCTCTACCAATGCGATGGGAAGTAATGTGACCGCCTCTTGGAAAATCCATAAAAAAGGCGCCTATTTTGCCAATCCCTGTTACACCCAAATACATCCAACCTGTATCCCCGTTTCAGGAGATCATCAATCGAAACTGACCCTGATGTCAGAATCGCTCAGAAACGATGGTAGGATTTGGGTACCCTCAAGCCTTGATGACGCCAAGGCCATAAGGGAAGGGAAATTAAAGCCCACACAATTAAGTGAGGAACAACGGGATTACTATTTGGAAAGAAGATATCCCTCCTTTGGAAACCTTGTGCCCCGTGATGTAGCCTCCAGGGCCGCAAAGGAACGCTGTGATGCAGGATTTGGGGTGAACAAAACAGGGGAAGCCGTCTATCTGGACTTTGCAAGTGCCATTGAGCGCTATGGAAAGGAACAGGCCGGCATCAACGGAAATCACAATCCTTCACCGGAAGAGGTCAAAAGTCTTGGTAAAAAGGTAATCGAAAACAAATATGGGAACCTTTTCCAGATGTACGAGAAAATTGTTGACGAAAACCCCTATGAAACCCCAATGATGATCTACCCTGCGGTACATTATACCATGGGCGGTATTTGGGTAGATTATAACCTGATGACCACCGTTCCCGGTTGTTATGCGATCGGGGAAGCCAATTTCTCCGACCACGGTGCGAACAGATTGGGCGCCTCCGCATTGATGCAGGGACTGGCGGACGGCTATTTTGTATTGCCCTATACGATCGGGGATTATCTTTCAAATGATATTCGTACCGGAAAAATATCGATCGATCTACCCGAGTTTGTGGAAGCGGAACAAAAAGTTAGGGAACAACTGGCACACCTTGTAAACAACAAGGGCACCCATTCAGTGGACCATTACCACAAAAAGTTAGGAAAGATCATGTGGGATAAGTGCGGAATGGCACGGAATGCAGAAGGCTTACAGCAGGCCATTTCCGAAATTAAGGCCCTAAGGGAAGATTTTTATAAAAACGTGAAGGTTCCCGGGGGAATGGACGAAAAGAATGCCGAGCTTGAAAAAGCGGGCAGGGTGGCCGATTTCCTTGAATTGGGGGAACTCTTCGCCAAAGATGCGCTCCACAGGGAGGAATCATGTGGGGGCCATTTTAGGGAGGAATACCAAACCGAAGAGGGCGAAGCCCTAAGGGACGACGAAAATTTTAGGTACGTGGCCGCTTGGGAATATAAGGGAATGCCAAGTGAAGCCGTCCTACACAAGGAGGATCTGGTGTACAAGAACATAGAATTAAAAACAAGGAGCTACAAATAAGACCATTATGAAGCTTACACTTAAAATATGGCGTCAGAAAAACGCTGCGGCAAAGGGACAGATCGTTACCTATAACATAGATGGAATTGAGCCCGACATGTCGTTTTTGGAAATGCTGGACGTGCTTAACGAAGGCCTTATCGAAAAAGGCGACGAGCCAGTGGAATTTGACCATGACTGCAGGGAAGGTATCTGTGGAATGTGTTCGCTGCAGATAAACGGAAGACCGCATGGTCCCGATCAAGGAATTACCACCTGCCAATTGCACATGAGGATGTTCAAAGATGGTGACACTATCTTTATAGAACCCTTTAGGGCGACCGCCTTTCCCGTTTTAAAGGACTTGATCGTTGATAGGAGCTCCTTTGATAGAATACAGCAAGCGGGCGGGTATATTTCGGTGAATACCTCTGGAAATACCCAAGACGCAAACGCCATTCCGATCAATAAACACGATGCCGATAAGGCCTTTGATGCCGCCACTTGTATTGGTTGCGGTGCCTGTGTGGCCGCCTGCAAAAATGCCAGTGCCATGTTGTTCACTTCCGCCAAAGTTTCCCAATTTGCACTTTTACCGCAAGGAAAAGTGGAGGCCACCGAGCGAGTGCTGAACATGGTAAGACAAATGGACGAGGAAGGATTTGGAAATTGCACCAATACCGGGGCCTGCGAAGTGGAATGTCCCAAAGGCATCTCCTTGGAGAACATTGCCCGTATGAACAGGGAATACCTCGGTGCGAGCCTTAAGGGCTAGTTCCATCTTACGTTCACTTGAATAGGATTTTAATGTTCCGACAAATATAAAATGTTGTATACGCCCCACCCCAGGGAAGGGCTCGATTTTTAGATGGCAAGGCCCCGTTCCGCAAAGAACGGGGCCTGTTCTTTGCACCTCTTTTCAATTCCCTTACCTTTATGGATATGGGAAAGGATTATACAAAACTGGAACGGATAAAGGTACCGAGGTTTAATGAAGCTTCTGGATTCTATACCAGCCCCCAACGCTCCAAGATAATGGGAAAGATACGGGGAAAGAATACCAAGCCCGAACTGGCCTTTAGAAAAGCGCTCTGGGCGGCCGGCTACCGCTATCGCATAGATTACAGGAAATTGATAGGCAAACCTGATATCGTCCTTAAAAAATATAGGACGGCCATTTTTATAGATGGGGAATTCTGGCACGGCCAAAACTGGGAAGAGCGGAAATCAAAAGTAAAGACCAATAAGGAATTCTGGATCCCCAAAATTGAACGGAACATCCAAAGGGACCAAGAAGTAAATGCCGCACTTACGGATATGGGGTATACCGTTTTCCGATTTTGGGAAAAGGAAATCAAAAATGAGCTTGAAGACTGTCTTGCAATTGTGGTCGAACACTTGGAATCCAAAGGCAGGGAATAGCCCAATTTCCATCAATAACCAAAAAGGAGGCACCCCAAAATCATAAAATTTCGCTTTATGGGTTAAGTTTAACCTTTGCTAAACTTCTTTTACAATAGTCTTAACACGCCCTGCAAATAGGTATCCCTAACTTGTAGTGGAAGTTAATGTTTAACCTAAAACACCTTATTATGAAGAAGATAATTGCAATTTTGGCAACCAATGGATTTGAGGAAAGCGAACTGAAGTCACCGAAAGAAGCCATGGAAAAAGAAGGCTTTACGGTAGAGATCGTTAGTTTAAAAGAAGGAAAGATAAAGGCTTGGAGCGGCGAAAACTGGTCCAACGAATATACCGTTGATAAAACGCTTGATCAAGTGAAGGCATCGGATTACAATGCCCTGGTACTTCCAGGAGGCGTTATGAACCCCGATTTTCTACGTCGTGACCAACGGGCACTGACCTTTGTCCGCGACTTTTTCAAACAGGAAAAACCCGTGGCGGCAATATGTCACGCTGCTTGGACGCTTATAAGCGCCGATGTGGTAAATGGCAGAAAAATGACCTCGTTCAGTTCCATAAAAGATGATGTCATCAATGCTGGAGCCAATTGGGTAGATGAAGAAGTGGTAGTGGATCAAGGTTTTGTAACGAGTAGAAAACCTGATGACCTTCCCGCATTTAACTCCAAATTGATCGAAGAGATCAAGGAGGGAAAACATGAGGCACAACATGCCTAATAACGATTATTGATCACAGAACCCCCAAGCGGCCGCTTGGGGGTTTTTTTTGACCCCGCCATTCCCAGCCCGACGATTCCCTAAAAGTTATGTTCAACCGCATTTTCACTACCTTTAATCAAAAGAAAAATCATGATACCGTCCCACCCTTCCAAACTACCACAACTTGGGACCACCATTTTTACGACCATGGGGCAGCTGGCACAGAAACACGGGGCCATTAACCTCTCCCAAGGTTTCCCCAACTTTGATCCCGACCCATTTTTGGTCCGTTTGGTCACCAAAGCAATGAAACAGGGGCATAACCAGTATGCCCCCATGGCCGGTATCCCCTTGCTATGCGAGCTGATCACAGAAAAAATATACGCCCAACATGGACATCGCTATGACCCGTATTCGGAAATTACCATTACAGCTGGTGCGACCCAGGCCATTTTTTCCATCATCACCGCCTTTATAAGCGCAGGTGATGAAGTAATCGTCCTGAAACCCGCCTACGATTGTTACGAGCCGGCAATTTTGGTCAATGGTGGTATCCCTGTCCATATGCAACTCCATGCTCCGGAGTATAAAATAAATTGGGCGGAACTGGCCGGTAAAATAGGTCCGAGGACCAAAATGCTGATCATCAACACACCCCATAATCCAAGTGGTACGCTCCTTTCGGAGAGCGACATGTTACAGCTACAGGAGTGTGTAAAGGGTACGGATATCCTGATCCTAAGCGATGAGGTATACGAGCATATCGTGTTTGATGGGCAGCGACACCAGAGTGTGTCGAAGTTTGCGGAATTGGCCGAGAGGAGTTTTATCTGTTCCTCCTTTGGAAAAACCTTTCATATTACCGGTTGGAAAATTGGGTACTGTGTGGGACCAGGGGAACTGATGGAAGAAATGAGGAAGGTGCACCAATTTAACGTATTCTGCGCCAATACTCCCATACAACATGCCCTTGCAAACTATCTCAAGGATACGGCACCGTATTTGGAACTGAACGCCTTCTACGAGGCAAAAAGAAATCTCTTTCTATCGGGATTGGAAGGGTCGCGCTTTTCCGCTATCCCGGCCTTGGGGACCTATTTTCAATTACTCGATTATTCAAAAATTTCCAATATGGACGATGTCAGTTTCGCAAAAAAACTTACCATCTCCCATAAAATTGCGGGAATCCCTATCTCCGTCTTTAATAGGGAAGGGCTGGATGAGCACTATATCCGCTTTTGTTTTGCCAAAACGGATGACACCTTGAAAAGAGCGACGGATATCCTTAGAAAGTTGTGATTGTGCCTATGTGGGAATCCACTTCATCAACCAATCGGTCTGTTCGTCCCTACCGATAAAATAAGGATGGGTGGCGAACTTATTAAAACCATGGCGGCCATAGAATTCGATGGCCTTATGGTTCTTTTCCCATACCCCCAGCCACAAATAGCCTTTATCCCGATCCTTGGCAATTTCCTTACAGTATTCCAGTATGAGCGCCCCTACACCTTTTCCCTGAAATCCCTCGAGGACATAGATCCTTTCCAACTCCATTCCCAAATCCTCCCTAAGATCGGTTTGGGCCCCATTGGAATTCAATTTAAAATAAGCGGCCAGATCCGTTCCCGAATAGAGCAGGTAAAATTCCATATCCGGATTTTCCAATTCCTTTAGAAGCTGTTGCCGACTGAACGCTTTCTGTACGTAATCCGCAAAATCATTGGGGTCATTTTGCGCTTCGAACGCATCCCTAAATGTGCGTTGGGATACTTCGGCCAATACGTCCACTTGTGACGTTGTACATTTCGTGAACGGAAATTTCATCATAATAACCCGTAGTGCATTTTGATCTAGAGCAAAAAAGTTGTGCAAACTCCTGGACAGCAGTTAATGAAAGTGTATATAAATCAATTTATTATGTACAACTTCCAAGCAAATTACGGGAAAATATTGAAAGCACTCAACCAAATCGGAGGAAAACCTATTGCCCTATCAATGGCGCAAGCCTGTTTTGGCCGACACCGGATATGGCCATCAATCCCATCGCCGAACATGTTGGTATAGATAGTGAACATGACCTTTTTATAAAGCTTCCGAAGGGCCTTAGCTCCTGTATCGGGGGAAGGGTTTGCAATAGGGACTCAAGTACCCTTTGGATGATCCCCTCCTTTTGGCGACACTTTCATATGTATTTTTAAGTGCTTTTATATGTAATAAATACGCTATGGATTTATTATAGGTACATCATATATACGATATAGATACGGTATAGATACGGCATAGATACGGCATAGATACGGTATAGATACGGCATAGGTATGGCATAGGTTTAGAGATAATTCTATTTTTCTGGCATTTTGGTAAAAACTTAAAATGGGCTACTATGGCACGAACCTGAAGTCCGTTCATCATTACGGGCACATTGTGAAGAGATGGATTTGTATGTAGGCGGTGGGGGCTTTAATGGCAGGGAATATCAAGACGGGGCCCGAAATGGGCAGGGTACGGGAAAATGGCCGGGAGTTTGGCCATTGATACTAAGAATAAAGATGCCATAAAAGCATAAAAAAAGGCAATACCCCAAGGTATTGCCCCAAATTTCGTTGGACATGTTGTTTACAACATAAACAGCTTTTTCATCAAGGCAAAAACGCCCCTGTAAAAACCGCTTCGATCTAAGTAGATCACTTCTTCTTCTGGTAAATGGTTCATTTGGAATTCCATAACGATAGGTTTTTGGTAAAATTAAATTTGGGGTTTAATTTTATTTTTAGGTTGCTTAAATATATTCCGAAAAGGGCTAGCTGCAAAATAATTGTTGTGAATATCAACCACAATGTGGTAAAAAAAATGAAATTCCCCATCTGTCCGATGAAAGGTCGGTCCAAAATTCCGCAGGATACGAAAGGACCCAGCGATAAAGACCTCGCCCGGGACAAGAACATAAAGCATTCAAAAGAACCAGCTTATTCAATTTCGCCGCAGGGCGTGGGAACAAAACCCATATATTGGGATTAAAATAGTCTTCCAAAAAGATTTAAATGCCCATTTCCGGGATGGTCCCTTCCACGATCAAGGTACCCTCGGTAGCAGCCCTAACCTGCTCTACACTGATTCCCGGGGCGGTCTCCAGAAGCTTAAAACCTTTGTCCACAATTTCCAATACCGCCATATTGGTCACTATCTTTTTTACACATCCAACGCCGGTAAGGGGCAGGGTGCAGCGTTTTAACAATTTGGAATACCCTTCCCTATTGGTATGCATCATGGCCACAATGATATTCTCCGCAGAAGCGACCAGGTCCATGGCCCCCCCCATTCCCTTGACCATTTTACCGGGAATCTTCCAATTTGCGATATCCCCATTTTCGGCCACTTCCATGGCCCCCAATATGGTAAGGTGTACATGTTTGCCCCGGATCATGCCGAAGCTTGTTACCGAATCGAAAAAAGAAGCGCCCGGCAAGGTGGTAATGGTCTGCTTTCCCGCATTGATAATATCCGCATCCTCTTCTCCCTCAAAGGGAAAAGGACCCATGCCCAGAACCCCGTTTTCACTTTGGAATTCCACATTTATATCGTCCCTGACAAAATTCGCCACCAAGGTCGGGATACCAATACCAAGATTTACATAGTACCCATCCTTTACCTCCTGTGCAATCCGTTTTGCGATTCCGTTTTTATCCAACATAACTAACTCCTTTGTCGTACGGTTCGTTGTTCTATCCGTTTTTCATAAGCGGCGCCCTGAAAAATTCGCTGTACAAAAATTCCGGGAACATGTATTTGGTTTGGATCCAGGGCACCTACGGGGAGCAGTTCCTCCACTTCGGCCACCGTTATGTTTGCCGCGCCGCACATACAGGGGTTAAAATTACGTGCGGTGCCCTTAAAGATCAGGTTGCCGGCCTCATCGCCCTTCCATGCCTTTACAAAGGAAAAATGCGCCTTAAAAGCCTCCTCTAGCACATACATCTTGCCATTGAACTCCCGCGTCTCTTTCCCTTCGGCCACTTCGGTACCAAATCCGGCAGGGGTGTAAAAGGCCGGAAACCCGGCTTGTGCGGCCCTACATTTTTCGGCCAGGGTTCCCTGTGGGGTGAGCTCCACATCCAGTTCCCCACTTAACATCTGACGTTCAAATTCGTCATTTTCCCCTACATAGGAGGATATCATTTTTTTTATCTGCCTGTTTTGAAGGAGCAATCCCAATCCAAAGTCATCTACCCCAGCATTGTTGGAGATACAGCTCAGGTCTCTCACACCTAGTCTGACCAGCTCTTTTATGGCATTTTCGGGAATGCCACATAGTCCAAAACCCCCGAGCATAAGCGTCATCCCATCCTCTACACCTATCAAGGCTTCCTTTACCGTTTTAACTCTTTTGGAGATCATTCTATACTTTTTTGAAGGAAAATAATTCCCAAGTTAGTCCACAATTTACTCGATAATCGAGATTTAAATGCTCCGTTGTGACCGCCCGCCTCTGGCTGGTTATGTTAGTTTTCCCCATATGCCCCCAGCAGTCTTGCCCCGAGGTTGTTGAAGAAAAGAAAGAGATCATCTATCAGAAATCAAGATCGTCAAGGTCGTCCTCTGGTTTGGGTTTGGTATTTTTTGCGATATTGGACTTGGAGCAGTCCACGTTTATGCTCAGGTCTTCGGGTACCTCAAAAGCCCCTTTCGAAACGTCCAACTCTTTGTTGGCATAGTTCTTTTTCATATAAAGTCCCCAAATTGGAAGCGCCATTGCGGCACCTTGGCCATATGTAATGCTCTTAAAATGGATGGACCTTTCATCTCCCCCTACCCAGACCCCTGTGACCAAGTTGGGGACCATCCCCATAAACCATCCGTCACTTTGGTTCTGTGTGGTTCCCGTTTTTCCGGCAATGGGATTGGTAAGCTCATAGGGATACCCTGTGATAATTTCCTTATACACGGTCTGGTCCTTGGCATAGGTACTTCTTAGACGGGTTCCCGATCCTCCCTGTGTCACCCCTTCCATAAGGTTTACCATGGCATAAGCGACATCCTTGCTAAGCACATCCCTTGTTTCCGGCACATATTCATATAGGACGGTACCGTTTTTGTCCTCGATCCGGGTGACCATTACCGGTTTTACATAAACTCCTTGGTTGGCGAAGGTACCATATGCACCCACCATTTCATAGACGTTCAGATCAGCGGTACCCAAGGCAATGGATGGAACCTCCGGAATATTCGCATTAATGCCAAGGTCCTTCACTATGGAAACCACCGCCTTTGGCCCCACCTTATCGATCAATTGGGCCGTAATGGTATTGACCGAGTTTGCAAGGGCATGTTTAAGGGTCATGCTCTCATTGGAATATTTCCCATCCGAATTGACCGGGCACCATGCCTCCTGGTTACCGTGTTTGTGCGCCTCTATACAGTACCTGTTATCGGGCAGGGAATCACAGGGCGATAACCGCAATTGATCAATGGCAGCGGCATATACAAATGGTTTAAAGGTAGAACCCACCTGTCTTGCCCCTTGGAAGACGTGGTCATACTGAAAATGTTTGTAATTGAGGCCACCTACCCACGCCTTTACATGTCCCGTTTGGGGCTCCATGGACATCATGGCGCTTCTGAGAAAGAATTTGTAATATCGTATGGAATCCAAGGGACTTAAAATGGTATCTTTTTCCTGGGTATCGCTCTTCCAATCGAAGACCGTCATCTCGGTAGGTTTCTTGAACGATTCCCGTATCTCTTTTTCCGATTTCCCCTGTGATTTCATTATCCGCCAGCGATCGGAAGTTTTCATGGCCCGTTCCATAATGGAAGTTATCTCCTCTTGAGTGATGTCGAGAAAAGGTGCGGTCTTGTTCCTGTCCGGAGTGTTTTGATGAAAAAACTCCGCCTGTAGGTTCTTCATATGTTCCTGCACCGCATCTTCGGCGTTTTGCTGCATACGGGAGTCGATGGTGGTATAGATACGGAGACCGTCCAGATAAAGGTTCCATTCGTCCCTTTCCCCTTCCAAGGCGGGTTTCGGGTTCTTTTTGATCCAAGAATTCATGAACCCCTGTAAATACATTCGGAAATAGGTGGCAATGCCCTCCCGGTGCGATTCCGGACTAAAATTGATGTCCATTTTTAGGCCCTGCAGCGAGTCCGCTTCCTTTTCGGTTATATATTCATATTTTGCCATCTGGCCCAGAACGGTATTCCTACGGTTCCGTACCATTTCCTCCCTTCTGATGGGATTATAGAGCGAAGAGTTCTTTAACATTCCCACCAACACCGCAGATTCTTCCGTTTTAAGATCTTTGGGCTCCTTCCCAAAATAGATACGGGAGGCGGACCTGATCCCATCGGCATTGTAGTTAAAATCGTAAATATTAAGGTACATCATTATGATCTCTTCCTTGGTATACTGTCTTTCCAAGCGAACGGTGATCACCCATTCCTTTATCTTTTGTATGATCCTGTCGACGGTATTGGAAGAGGCCCTTTCGGTGAACAGTAACTTGGACAATTGCTGGGAAATGGTACTTGCACCCCCTTTTGTGCCCAAAAAGATGATGGCCCTAAGCGTACCACGGGCATCTATTCCCGAATGGTCAAAGTACCGGGCGTCCTCTGTGGCCACCAGGGCATCCACCAAATTCTGTGGCAGGTCGTTGTACGTTACCGGGGTGCGGTTGTCGTCCAGATAAAATTTTCCAAGTGTCTTTCCGTCGGAGGAGATTATTTCCGAAGCAAGGTTGGTCTGCGGATTTTCCAAATGTTCAAAGGTGGGCATTTCCCCGAAGACCTCCCAGGATGCCAATAAGAACAGGAGCAGCACCGCGGCAACTGCCGATGCGAACAAAATCCAAAACCACTTGATATACCTAAAAAAACCTGTGTTCTTTTTTTTCTTTGCAGCCGTTGCCATTACTTGCTTTTTTCTATTTGAAAACCAATATCCGTAATTCCCTTTAAATCTCCAATGCCCTCCACTTTTCCATTCTTTCTCATGGCATGCAGAATCTCGAGGGTATATACGCCCTTGGTGGGGAAAACGACGTTTTCCTTGTACCACAATTTATTTTCCTTTAAGCTTCCGCTCCCCTTGCCAAGCCACTCCCCATTGGGCAGGGCCATTTCGTATTCCAAGGTGTCCCTAATGGTCTCGCCCGTGGGAAAATTGAGTTCCGTAATCAAAAAAAGGTTGCTATAGGGGTAGGTATCATCGTTCCTGATATTGATGAAAATATTGTTCTTGGAAACCGTATCCAGGTCGGAAAAGGTGAATTTGATGGTATCCTCTTTGCCCCATTGGCCGTTTTCGGTAGCGATATAATCTGAATGAACGGTATTGTTCCCGCATGAAGCCAAAAATAAGGGAAGTACTATGGAAAGGAATTTCCTAAGCATTTTTGGCAGGTCTTTTTCTGTTGTTCCTGTTCCTGTTCTTTTGCGAATTACCCTGCCCTTGGCTTTGGCCCTGTCCTTGCGGCTTGCTCTTGGCGGTCCCTTGTGGCTTGTTCTGATTTTTGTTGCGCTTTCTTTTCTGTTTGGGTCGGTCAAAACGGGTAAGACTGTCCTGCCCCACCACATTTTCGAAGACTTTTTCCTTTTCCACGATCACTTGGTCGTTGTCCACGGCATATTCTTCCAGGCTAGCGATCTTTTCACTATTGCCATTTTTGGCGATTATCTCATTTACCTGATCTTTGGTGAGGGCATGCCAATTGGAAGGTTCGTCCCGATAGGAGAACCATAGCATACTTTTGAAGATGTCCACTTTCTGGCAAAATGCAAGTCCCTTAACGGTCGAAATCTTGGTTTCTTGGGAGGGAAAATCCTTTAGGGCGTCCAAGTACACATCCAGTTCATAATTGAGACAGCATTTAAGCTTGCCACATTGTCCCGCCAGTTTCTGGGGATTTAGCGAAAGTTGTTGATAACGTGCGGCCGCGGTGCTTACGGACCTAAAATCGGTAAGCCAAGTGGAACAGCAAAGTTCCCTACCGCAGGAGCCGATACCACCAAGTCGTTGGGCCTCTTGTCTATAGCCGATCTGTCTCATCTCGATCCGGATGGAAAAGGCCTTGGCCATATCCTTGATCAATTGCCTAAAATCGATCCTATCCTCTGCAGTATAGTAAAACGTGGCCTTGGAGCCATCTCCCTGAAATTCCACATCGGAAATTTTCATCTGTAGTTGGAGGGCAATGGCTATTTCCCGTGCCCTTTTTTTAATTTCCTCTTCCCGGTTGCGGCATTTTTGCCAGATATCGATATCCTTTTGGGAGGCCTTTCGGTACAATCGGGGAAGGTCGGCATCGTCAAAGCTCTCCTTCTTTTTTTTCATCTGCACCTTTACCAGTTCCCCGGTAAGGGTAACCATGCCAATATCGTGGCCGGATTTTGCTTGGGTGGCCACAACATCCCCGATGGCCAACGATAAATTTTCGGAATTTCTAAAAAATTCCTTCCTACTGTTCTTAAAACGAACTTCCACCCCATCAAACGGTTTTTCCCCATTTGGAAGTGACATATTTGAAAGCCAGTCAAAAACGGTCAATTTGTTACATCCATCGCTTCCGCAAGTCCCATTGTTCTTGCACCCCCGCGGTTGACCGTCCTTACCAGTTGAACAACTGCTACAACCCATATAAAATATATTGGTTTGGCAAAGAAATCCTCATTGCCAAAAAAGGTTCATAAAAAAATTTACTCAAACGTAAAGATAGTACAAAATGTGGCAGAAGCGAAATGCCATATCACAATTGCACCACCTGTGTGCCCTTCTAAAACGCAGTAGTGCCCGTTTAAAGTATTGGAAGGTACATAATCATGGGCGCAAATACTCTTTTGGGGCCTTTATCTTTTAAATTTCAGGACCTCCGATCGTCCCTTTTTAAAGATTTTGTTGCTCACTTCTTTTCCCCTTCGGAGTTCTTTCTGGACCTCAAACGGCAGCGCATGTACCTCTTTACATGCATCGGAACAACAATCGTCCATTGCCTTTGCACATTCCGGGCATTGGATGAACAACAAATGGCAAGCTTCGTTGGCACAGTTAACATGGGTATCGCAAGGCTTTCCGCACTGGTGGCAATTGGCGATCACGTCATCTGTGACCCGCTCGCCCCTTCTATGGTCGAAAACAAAATTTTTCCCCATAAACTTGTTCTCCAACTGACGGTCGCCCACCTGTCTGGTGTATTCTATAATGCCCCCTTCCAACTGAAATACGTTTTTGAAGCCCTTGTGCTTGTAATAGGCACTGGCCTTTTCACAACGGATCCCCCCGGTACAGTACATGAGCAATTTTTTGTTTTCCTTGTAGGGCTGCAGGTCCTTTTCAATAATGTCCAAAGAATCCCTGAAGGTATCCACATCGGGCGTAATGGCATTTTTAAAATGGCCGATCTCGCTCTCATAATGGTTGCGCATATCCACCAAAATGGTATCGGGATCTTCCAACAGCTCATTGAACCTCTCGGCATCTACGTGTATGCCCTTGTCGGTAACGTCAAAAGTGCCCTCCTCCAGGCCATCGGCCACTATTTGGTTGCGCACCTTTACCTTGAGCTTTAAAAACGACTTGTTGTCCTGTTCCAATGCGATGTTCAACCGTACATTTTCCAAGAAGGCAATACTGTCCAAATGGGCCTTAAAGGCATCAAAGTTTTCGGCGGGAACCGATAATTGGGCGTTTATCCCCTCTTTTGCCACATAGATCCTGCCCAAGACCTCCAATTGGTCCCAATGTATAAAAAGGTGGTTCCTAAAAATGTTCGGATTTCCAATATGCGCATATTGATAGAAAGAGATGGTAAGCCGGTCCTTGCCGGCCTCCTCAATAAGTTTCTCCCTTTCCTTTGCGCTTAACGTATTGTACAGTTGCATGCTATACCAATAATTAAGGAGCCTCGCCGACCGCTTTTTTAATAAGAAGGGCCGGACCGGTTCAGGTTAAAGAATATTTAGGCGCAAAAGTAACCATTCCCCTGTTTTCGGACAAAAAAACTTTCCCTCCATTCGATACGCCCTATTGGCAGGGCCGATTTTTTTAAAGGAAACCGTTCGGGAAGGCACATTTCCAAAAAGCGATCAACTGTCATTGCGATATGCAAAAAGAAATGGTAATTTAGCGTTCCTAATATATATTCTGATGAGCACTGATAAAGAAGCAAAATTAAAGGCCCTAAAACTTACCTTGGACAAACTTGACAAAACCTATGGTAAGGGAGCGGTAATGAAAATGGGGGACAGTGTGGCCATGGATGTGGAAGTGATCCCATCCGGATCTTTGGGTCTGGACATTGCCCTTGGTGTAGGCGGTTACCCAAGGGGGAGGGTGATCGAAATATATGGTCCGGAATCTTCGGGTAAGACTACCCTAACGTTGCATGCGATGGCCGAAGCCCAAAAGAATGGGGGCATTGCCGCCTTTATCGACGCCGAACATGCGTTCGATCGTTTTTACGCCCAAAAATTGGGGGTTGATATAGACAACTTGATCATTTCACAGCCAGATCACGGGGAACAGGCCCTTGAAATAGCGGACAACCTGATCCGTTCCGGTGCGATCGATATCGTAGTAGTGGATTCGGTGGCGGCGCTTACGCCAAAAAGTGAGATCGAAGGGGAAATGGGGGATTCCAAAATGGGACTTCATGCCAGGTTGATGTCGCAAGCCCTTAGAAAGCTCACCGCTTCCATCAGCAAAACCAATTGTACGGTCATATTCATCAACCAATTGCGGGACAAAATTGGGGTGATGTTCGGAAATCCGGAAACGACCACTGGGGGAAATGCCCTTAAATTCTATGCCTCGGTCCGTTTGGACATCAGAAGGTCCACACAGATAAAGGATACCGATGGGGATGTACAGGGAAACAAGACCCGTGTGAAAGTGGTCAAAAACAAGGTCGCACCTCCCTTTAGGACTACCGAGTTCGACATCATGTACGGGGAAGGCATTTCCAAGGTCGGGGAAATTGTGGATCTAGGAGTGGAATACGAGATCATCAAAAAAAGTGGGTCTTGGTTCAGTTATGGGGATACCAAACTTGGACAGGGAAGGGATGCGGTGAAAAGCCTGTTGAACGACAACCCCGAGCTGATGGATGAACTGGAGGGCAAGATT